>ERZ824978.173-NODE-173-length-100968-cov-5.068812_pt1 | contig 100968 bp, 90 predicted proteins | sample MGYA00519860_ERZ824978 | MGnify/ENA primary metagenome ERZ824978 (study PRJEB31778, sample SAMEA3449184) | human gut metagenome | biome: human gut; feature: human-associated habitat; material: faeces | place: United Kingdom | collected 2010/2012 ... | reverse complement strand
AAGAATGTGATTTTTTCCCGATTTAATAGCATAAATTTTTTAATTAAATGTGCCTTTTATGCTGTTAGATCTGTTATATTCAGAAGATATCGACATTAAAGATTTAGAAAAATATTTCTTGGCTTCATCCCTGGGGCAAGCCCCTGAGTTTTCGCCTAAAAATTTTATAACTTAAAACTGCACTTTTCTTCATCCTTATAATACCTCAAAATATCAATAAACTGCTGATAATCATACTCATCTTCAAAAATTATTTGCTGATTAACTCCGCGCAAAATGACATGATTAATGCATAGGCTACTCTTTTTTCTCGCTTTTCTTGGCATAGGCTGCTCCTTCTCAAAAATTATTTTTTGTAATATTTTCTTCCTTCTATCTATGATTTCAAAATAGTAAGGACGCATCCTATGTACCTTTCGTTTATATATCAGTATGTATCATATTGATTCCTTTTTGTTATAAGCATACCACACAGTCTCAGCAGTGTCAATACCATCTTAGACTCCCTCTCACTGTTACTTCGTCTTCATATTTTGTAAAATTTTCTCGTTTTGTGGACACAGATGCCTATTGAGCCACCGGGACACTAATTAAACCACCGTACCCAATTAAATGGCCACCGTTCCTGTCACCGTGGTTTATTACAGACCGGACAAACATAATGATAAATTGCTTTCTTCTTCACTTGCTCTGGATGACTATTCCACCAGTTCATCCGGCAACGGTCGGAACAGAATCTCTTTTCTTTTCTTCCGATATACTGCAAAATGACATTTCCACAGTACAAACAGAAATGTGCCTTCCCATCCAACGATAAATTTCCTTCTGCCACACCGCCAAGTCCATGTCTTTTGCAATATGTTTTTATGGTGTTCTCACTCAAGCCAAGCCTCTGTGCAATACGTCCATAACTATGACCAGTTTCACGAAGCTCTTTTATCTGTTGTCTTTGCATATCGTTCATGTGATTCACCTCCACATAATTTGAAGGTCCTCTATCTTTTCCCTTCACTATCCCATGGACACGAAATCGTTAAATGGGCGGTAAGAAATTTATAAAATTCTTCTTTCTCATGAAACCATCTGCTTTTTTCTTAAACAAACAAAATAAAACCTGCTACTATCTATAGATTTTTCTGTAGACAACAGCAGGTTTTACCATATAATTGTGTTATACTTTATAATAAATTTTACTTTTGTTTAGCTTTTGTGACACGAGGAGTTCACAATTTTTCCGTATAATAACATCATCAAGTTGATACAGATGAATTGCAAAAGCAAACATGGATGCTGCCTGGTACATAAGATTTGTACATTGCGCATTCCCGTATCATAAATAAAAGAAGACGGTGATTGTATTAGTGATAGATCTTTTATGATTGCCGGACTTCGACCAAAAATAACGAATAGTTTATATAGATTATGGCCCGGTGCATAGCACCGGGCCACGTTTGTATAATATGTGATTTATTTTTATTCTGTTTTACCAAGTGCAATCTTTCCCATTGCATCTGTCTGTAAAATTGCATCATAAAGCTCTATCGGCTGCACATCTCCGGCAAGATTATGAATCGTTTCACCAGGAACACATGCATTTTCAGCAATTGTCTTAACCTGCTCCTGTGTTGTAACGCCTATTTCTTCCAATGTTACAGGAAGTCCTACTTCAAGACAGAAGTCCTGAACTTCTTTAAACTCTTCTTTTGAAGCACCCTCTAAAACCAACTGCACTAAAGTACCAAGAGCTACACAGCAACCATGATCCGCATGTGCAATTCCAAGAGAAGTAACGCCATTATAGAAAGAATGTGCTGCAGCGCAGTTTACATTATCTGCTCCTACACCTGAAAGATAGACATTAGCTTCAATAATAGCCTCCAGAGCTGGAGTTACTGCATGTACTTTACATGCTTCCACAGCTTGTTTTCCATAAGTAACCAGTGTATCATAACATAATCTTGCAAGTGCCTGACCTGCTCTTGTGATTCCTGTTCCCTCCAGACTTGCGGATTCTGTTCGAATTGAAGCACGTCCCTCAAAATAAGTACCAAGCGCATCACCCATTCCGGCAATCAGAAATTTTACCGGTGCATTAGCGATAACTGTTGAATCTACCATAACTGCATCTGGGTTTGTTGGATAAAATAAATATTTATCAAAGCTGTGATCATCGTTATAAATAACAGAAAGTCCTGTACATGGCGCATCCGTTGCTGCTACTGTTGGAATAATAACAATATGTTTTCCTGTATAATATGCAGTTGCTTTTGCTGTATCGACAGCACTACCACCACCTACTGCGACTACCGTATCAATTTCATCTTCTTTTACAATTTTTTCCATCTTGGCAATCTCGCCTTTACTTGAGATTCCACCAAAAATCTCATAACGTCTATAATCGTTCTTATCACCAAAACTTTTCTCTATTTTATCATAGCATGCTTTATAACCACTTCTTGAACAGACAAACAGCCATCTCTTTCCCATATAGCCCATTTCTTCCTGAAATTTCAAAAGTGCATCTCTTCCCTGTACATATTTCAGTGGTTCACGCATTGCTCTAAGTCTTGCCATCATAATAAAAGTACCTCCATGATTTAGATTGTGAAATTATATACAAAATATAGCACTTTTTTAAAGGATTATCAATACTTGTGGGCAAGTTGCTGATAATATATAAAAGACTTTTGTACAAGCGTTGCTGGTCGCACATCGTGTGAACAGTAACTATTATCAACATTCTGTCGATAATTTATCTACAGGAAGACTGGAAATTTTTCGCGATACATGATATGATAGAAAACAGCATATTCTTGAATGCTAGAAACTATCCGATGTATGCAGTTCTTTATAATAATGCTTTAAATGGATTGGTTAAAAAGCATAACAAGATGTACAGGGATTATGAATTACCACATATTACCCCTCATGTATTACGACATACATTCTGTACGAATATGGCAAATGCAAGAATGACTCCAAATAATTTACAGTACATCATGGGGCATAAGAATATCACTATGACGTTAGGATATTACACACATGCTTCTTGTGAATCTGCAATGACAGAAATGTTGAGTATAGTCGCGTGAGTTTTACTACTCAATTTACTACTTTGAAAGAGTATTTTTTAAGAAGATTTAAGCCGATTTATAAAGCCTTTCCTTTTTCGGAACACCTCGGAAGCCTTGAAAAATAAGGATTCGTGACGATATAAGAGGATTTAAGCCGAAAAAGGAAAAGGCTATTATATTTTCTTAATAAAAATTTGTCAAATTTTTTAATCATCACTCTATTACCTTCATTCTCATTTTATTGATTAGTGCCTCTAGTATATCACTTCTTCCGGTGACATCATTCGATTTTTTATTTCAATGTATTGTCCAGTTTATTTTTAAATATATTATTGCCTTTATTTTTTAAGAAAATATTCACATCATTAAGAATGCTATCTAACTCGTCTATGTAACTCTTTTCACCTAAAGACTTAAATAGCTCATAAAAAGACTCTTGAACATTTTCATCTCTCTTTGCTGCCCACTCATCACATGTATCCTTTACAATTTCTTCTTCCTCTGCTAATGCATCTTCATAATTATAATACAGTAGTTCTTCTATTTCCCTATCATTTTTTAGTTTTTCGTATACGGTACTTACTCTATACAATATATCTAGTACTTGTTCATCCACATCTTCTTGCTCCAAAAGTTCTATTTGATTTTCCAAATTATCAAATTCTTGTTTTAAACCATTCCATATTTTACTTGTTTCTCCTGAATCATATAACTCAGCAAATTCTTCGGATATTAAATTAATAATTAAATCTATTACTCTATCTATCTTTATCATAGTTATCCATATGAAGTTGTCCGCTTCTTTGCCGTAGACCTGATAATTCTTTATCGATTCATCCGCATTATAAACGACATCAAAAAAATCTTTATATACTTTTTCAATACATTGTTTGTCTCTTATAATAACTCCTACTTCATAATTATTTTGACTTGCACCTGAAAAATTCTGTGAACCCACATATAAAATATTTTCTGTACCAAATATTTTACTATGATTATTTCTATTTACCGCTACATGTACAGGACACTTAAAATCTTTTGACTCTATTATATTAATTGTATTTTCCAAATCCTTTTTAAATTTTTTTCTATTATTATACCAATCATAATATTGAGGATCTTCACATCGCGAGGGCATATTAAGAATCCATTTAAAATCTACTTGTGAACTCATATAATGCAATGATTCATATAACTTATTCTTACTTTTGCCTTCTATATTATATGTCATTAATCTTACCCGCTTTGCATTTGGAAGATCATCCAAAATTTCTTGATATAAATAACTTTTGATACCACCAACTAACATAGCATTCATACCAGTAATATCTATTTTCATTTCCGTTTTGCTCCTTTTATTTTTAATTCAATACTATTTTCTAATTGTAACGTATCCTTTCATTTTCATAGATTAATATAAATCTATGAAAACCTGGAGATGTTAGTTTTCCTCCAGGTTTTCATATACAAATCTTAATCTAGTGTTTTAAGATAAAATTTATCCATCTCGGTTCTAAGCTCTTCTACTACCGTTTGATCCTCATAACACTCATGCGCCTTTTTAGAAAGTTCTACCAATTTCATATGAATTTCGTTTTTCAAATTCCATCATACACGCTTTCCTTGATACGGATATGTCCTGTTCGCACATCCGTATCTGCATGAGTGCCAATTGGTAACTCACTATCTTCGACAACCTCATAACTAAAATTATCAAAGACTTCTGCCAGTACATCCAGTAATTCTGTAATTGGAAAATACTTCTCATTTTCCAGTTTCAGATACTCTCTCAGCATTCTTGCAAGCTCCCTAAGCTGAAGTCTGGATTTTGGTTCAACAATATATTCCGTCAAACTACTCCTCCTTGCCCTTCCGCTTCAGGATATCAAAAATTTTCCGGCTTGTTTCTTCATCCAGAGTATCAAAATGTCTTGCAAAGGAAATAGCAAGCTCACGATTTCCCATTGATGCATTTTTAATATTTAACTCTACAGTTTCTCCAGATTCAATAACAGCTACTTGTAACTCTTCTTTCTGTACTTCAGAAAGATTATACAAATCAGCCAGTTTTTCATTCCATCCATCCGGCATTTTCTTTTTGCCATTTTCTACGGCAGACAAAAAAGCTGATGAAACTCCCAATCTTTCTGCCATCGTTTTTAATTTTTCTCCATGATCCAACCTAAGTTCTCTTAAGAACCTTCCTAAGCTCGTTGTCATAGCATTTCCTCCTTAACCTGATCAGGTTAATTTTATTATATCCCAATTTTCAATTTTGTCAACCTTTTTTGGTTAATTTTTTTTTATAGAGATAAAAATAGACAAGATAGTATCCGTCTTTCGATAGATTTCTCTTGTCTATTACCATTCCTTATTTAAATTGCTTCACACATTATATACCTTCACTTATTTTCCAAAAGCAGCAACACGTCTTTCATGCCCGATTGGTAAAGATAATCTCCACAACATAACCAACGATTATTGACTGCCGTCACATAACGATCAACCAATTTCCACTCTTTTGATGATAACTTTCTTTTTACTTCCGCTTCGCTGTCCTCTTCTTCCTTGATGCAGTTTTGATATTCTTCACTTTCATCCAATAACTGTTTTTCCAGTTCATCTGAACGAATCCTGGTAAGCAATTCAATTAAGTGTGTGGATGCCTCAGAATCCTCATTCAGCATCTCATTCTTTAACTGTGCTAACATTCTTCCATAAGAGAATGTCATCATCTGTCCGGCAAGATAATAGTATTCGTACTCGAATATTATCATCTCATCCTTTGTTTCGATATATTTATGTAAGGCTTTGTGATCTTCCGGTGTTAACACTATACCTTCCATACTATTTATCAGTATCCGCAGTGCTGGATTTTCGTCCACAATTCTCATTGCTTTTACCTGGAGTTCACGATATTCTGAATGATTCTTTTTCAAATACTTTGTCACCCATTTCTCCACCGATTCCCAAAGTGTACTTTGCTCCCACATGATATCCTGCTTTTTTCGCATATTGCATTTCTCCCTTCTGAAGTTCTCTTTTCAGTTACATGACTATACCAGAAGTCGGAGAAATAGCAATTCATCAGATGTACCGAAAATGCGCGGAGAATATTGGGGATAGTAGACAATATGGGAAATATTGGGGTAAAAGAAAAGCCATGACTCTGGTGCCATGACCTTTCAAAAGGACATATTTAATTTCCGCTTGCTGCAACACCTGCAAGTTTTACTGTTACACTATATTGAGCTGGGTCATCTGCAGCCGCATTATTGACGCAATCAGCATCAGTTCCTTCCATCCAGATATAAATACGAAGTTTCGTTCCATCGTATCCGACATTGGATGCTACTTTCTGTCCATTGGCTGTCGGAGCTGTATAGTCTTTATCATCACCAGCCTTGGTTGCCGCCCAAATACCACCATTCTGATCTGTATAATGGTTCGTGTAAATATATGGATAGGTAACTTCCACTGGTTTTGTTCCATCGATACAAGTCCACTTGTCTGATATTGCCTGAGCATCATTGCCTGAACCTTTCACTTCAGCTGGTGCATATACCACCCGTAAAGTTTCATTTCCATTAGCATCAACCGTTGCCAGACCAACACGGAGTGAATTTGGAACGGTATCTGACGTAGCATCTCCTGTCACACCAACAGTAATCGCATCCCCATCAGAATTATCCAGATATACATCTGCAAGACCTGATTGAGTAATCGTGTACAGAATATATTCACTGCAGATATATGCATACTGATCCGTATCACCCACTTTATAATGTCCAGTCAGCATATCATCTATTGTCGGCTTTGTATAAGAAGTAACCTTTCCTTCCCCATTCCATCCCTGACATACATACCAGTTCTTAAAATCATCTGTGGAGGAAGGGCTGATTTTATGCCCTTTTGTTGAAGCTGCCAGAGATTTCTGTTCTCCACCGTGCTGTGCACCTTCGGCTGCTGTTGCAATCTGAAGAATAAAACCATTTGTGGTTGCGCTGATGTTAGTAGTGGTTGCTTCAACCCTATTATTCGTTACATACCATGCATAAGTAGCTGATGTCAATGCAAATGCTGTAACCATCACGGATGCCGCCGTTGCAAACAGCTGCATTTTCATTTTCTTTAAATTTGCCATATGTTTTACCTCACTGTTTCTACATGCCACAACCGTGGGGTATGAAAAATAAATCCATTATGCTGTAGGAGCTGCTTTATACTCCTTTGGTGTTGCTTCAAATGTAATTGTGACACCATTAGATGTTAAATTTGTAAGGTTATCACTGTATACATTTTCATCATCACCATCATAGTAAACATATACATCTACAGTTGCATCCTGATCCTTCTTTACACCAGTTGTGAAAGCTGTTCCTAAAGATTCAGAAGATGAAAGTTTTTCACCAGCTGCACTCCATACCTGCCAATCATTTCCACATACAACTAATACACGCATAGCATTTCCAAGGTTCTTATTTCCATCATCACCTGTAGTTGTTGCAGTATCTACTGTTACACCTGTAATATGAAGATTTGTAAATTCACCGTCATATGTACCAGTACCAATATAGAAAGTGTTCTTTACTGCATATCCAGCAGAAACAGCTTTTTCAGCAGTACCGTCATCAATAGTAAATTCTGTTCCAGCTTTCATTGTTGCTGCATTTGCTTTATCTGCATATGCAGATTTCCACAAAGCATTTCCGCTAGATTTTTCAATCTTAGCTGGATAAAGCGGTGTTACTGTATCACCAGCACTTACAGATGATTTTGAACCTATAGTTGTTTTCTTTGTATCAATTACCAGATATGCAGAGTTACTCTGCGCACTGATATTTGTAGTAGTTGCTTCTACTTTGTTGTTACTTACAAACCAAGCATACGTACTTGATCCCAGCGCTACAGCGGCTACGCATACCATGGCAACCGCTGCGCCAAGCTGTTTTTTAAGAGCTTTTACGCTTCCTAAATTTTCTTTCTTCATTATAATTTCCTCCAATCCTTTACGGCTGAAACGTATATTTTTTTATCGGACAAGGCTTTTGTACTCAAATCAAGCTCTCACCGGGCCCGGTTAATTGAGTTATCTCCTCTGCCGTTTTAGGTGAGGATATGATCTCAATACAAATTTATCTTTTATTCGATCTTTTTTATTATTCAGCCGATGGAAAATTCCCTTGTGGAATCTCCCCCTTATATATAATCGGTGGTTGTGGCACCGCTTATATCTTACTGATTTCTTCTATTTTCCCAGGTGATTACCCTGTCACTGTAATAACTGTCGTTTGGTGCTTCGTTTCCGGCGGCATCAATTGGCTTGTCGTCAAACAGTGTATCTTTAATATCGGTAACAAATTTCCATAACAGACTTGACTGATCGTCGTAGTCTGAGTCTATATTCATGCTAAGCTCGACGCTTCCTCCGATAATGCGGTCTACGCATTCTGGATCATCGCCTTCCATCCATATTACAATTGTGTATTTATCTACGTTTCCTACAAGGAAATTTGTTTCTTCATAGCTGCACACAATCGTGTCGGACTCAAAATTTACGCATCCTTCTTCTGGCTCTCCATTTGCAGACGGTTCTGCATAAACAGTGCGTTCTCCATTTCTCCAGACTGCTACTCGTACTGCTTCTTCTGCACCTTTTGAGCATGAGTCAAGTGTAATGGATGCAACATAGCCTAAATCTTCCTTTCCTGCATTTCTAAGATAATAGGTGTATGCCATATAGTTTTTTCCATTATGACCGCCCTCTATGTCATCCACATCTTCAGGAATATCGTCAATTGAGATGTTTGTCGCATCTTTTACTGTGCTTGCAGTAAGTCGTGCTGTCGCACCCTTGAAGTCTCCAGTATCTGCTATACCGACACCCTTTCTGTACAGCTCCAGTCGGTTCAGGTTAATAGTGAAGTTTCCCATCTTCTCCTGCATGAATGCAGTAATAAAAAGGATGCAGACAACTAGCATTAACGTTAATAGAAGTAACTGCAGCTTGTCAAGACGAAGCAGGGCAGCTCCAAGTTTTCGGCGCTTTCTATGAGGCATATACATGCTGACGATATCTTCCATATCTTCTGGCTTTAAATCGTCACCATATTTTTGCATCAAAGCTTCAAGCTCTTCGATACGTATAATTTGATCCGTCTTTTGTTTTTTATTTTTTCCTAGTTTCATGACATTTACAGCTTATACCTTTTCTTTACATAAGCCACATATTCCTGCATCTGTTTGCGCTCTTCAAGATCTGCAAAGCGCAGCTGAATACCTGCTACAAAACGAAAAGCACCGCCTTTTGGCAGTTCACGCATCCAGCAGACAACTCCGACCACATCATGTGATTTCTGTCCGGATGATACCGTTCCTATTCGGGGCAGCGTGAAGATACAGCTTTCTCCAACATCAAACCAATGGTTCATGTAAACAGCAAGACCATTGTTGGAGATATCTATTGTCTGTCCCTGCTCCTTATCTATTTCACCATCTGAGTTGAGTGCCCATGTATCCTGCATGAATTGAACTGGAAGTTCAATCTTCATACGGACATCAATACGTTTGATTAACTGTCGCTGCTCCGTGACACGGCGAACCTTCCAATAACGGCGTATACCCTCTTTTACCGTATCATCTACATATCCTGCAATGATCTGTGCATCATCGCCTTCTCCATATTGGAACAGCATCTTCTGAGTATCTTCTGGAATCAGCGCCTTTCCTCCAACCATTGGAACTGATACAAGAAACGCTGACTCGTCAATCGCCTTATTAAATGTGCATACCATATTAAATTTTGGTTCCTGACCGACTGGTGCGTCATATGCCACACGCATCTTTGCCCCGTGTTTGATTTGTAATGTTCCTGCCATTTATTCTTTCCCATTGGTACAAGAGACCGTCACTGATTCCAGCCGAAATTGCCGTTTCTTTACACGATGCACCGGCCAAAATTTTAGCAATCAGCTCATACTTTTCTTCTGTTGCCCATACTTTGTTTTGATTTTTATGTCGAAATGCTTCTGGACCACAAGCATCTTCTGTACGAACCCAAATCCGAATTGTATCATGAAATCGTTTTTCATTTACTCCCTCTGGTGTTTCTGGCCATTTTCCTTGGCGGTACAATTCCACACACTTTTTCTTGTATTCATAACTATATTTCATAAAAATACCCCCAATACTGGGTGTCCAGTATTGGGGGTACATATCAGATGCCCTGCCTGCTCTTTTTATTTGTAAATATTACTTTAACTTTGACTCTCTGTGGATGATCTCTTCTCTTCCCGGTCCGTTTGATACGAGTGTGATCGGAACCTGAATCTCCTGCTCGATGGTGTCGATATAGTTGCGGCAAGCCTCTGGCAGATCCTCGTAATTGCGGATTCCGCGGATATCGCAGTTCCAGCCTGGCAGTACCTTGTATACCGGCTTTGCCTTCTCAAGCTTCTGAGTGGTTGGGAAATCCTTTGTTACAACGCCGTCGATCTCATAGCCTACGCACATCGGAATCTCCTTTAAGTAGCCTAACGGGTCAAGTACTGTAAGTGCAACGCTTGTTGCTCCCTGCACACGGCAGCCATATCTTGTTGCAACTGCATCAAACCATCCCACACGTCTCGGACGGCCTGTGGTAGCACCAAACTCACCCTTATCACCACCGCGCTTACGAAGCTCATCAGCCTCCTCACCGAAGATCTCGCTGACAAATGCACCTGCGCCTACTGCACTAGAATATGCCTTTGCAACTGTTGTGATCTCATTGATCTCATATGGCGGGATACCTGCGCCGATTGCACCGTATGCTGCTAATGGAGAGGAAGAAGTTACCATCGGGTAGATACCATGATCTGGATCCTTTAAGGTACCAAGCTGTCCCTCTAACAGAATCTTCTTTCCTTCCTTGATTGCCTGATGCAGGTAAAGTCCTGTATCTGCTACGTAAGGAGCGATCATCTCCTTGTATTCCATAAGTGTATTGAAAATCTCATCTGCATTTAATGGATCCTTGTGGTACAGATGAACAAGCATAACATTCTTTAAGGTGCAGATGCGCTCGCACTTTTCCTTTAACTCGTCCATATCTCCGAACAGCTCGCTTACCTGGAAGCCAATCTTTGCATACTTATCAGAGTAGAACGGAGCGATACCGGAACGTGTTGAACCAAAGGACTTTCCTGCCAGACGCTCTTCCTCGTAGGTATCCAGTGCTACATGATATGGCATCAGGATCTGTGCACGATCAGAAACCATAATGTTTGGCTTCGGAACGCCCTGCTCAGTTAAGCTGTTTAACTCCTTTATAAAATACGGAATGTTCAGTGCAACACCATTTCCAATGATATTTACAGTGTGCTGTGAGAACACGCCGGATGGAAGAAGGTGCATTGCAAATCTTCCATAATTGTTGATAATTGTATGTCCAGCGTTGCTTCCGCCCTGGAAACGGATTACAATGTCAGACTCCTGTGCTAACATATCCGTAATTTTACCTTTACCCTCGTCGCCCCAATTGGCGCCTACAATTGCTCTTGCCATATCAGTTACCTTACCTTTCTTATACGTTAATCTCTGCTGTCATACCAAGGTCTTCCTTGTTCTTAGCAAGGATTGGATTTATTACTTCTGCGAGGAAATCCTCTACCTGCTCCTTAGAACGTCCTGTGTAACGCTCTGGATTCATGCACTGCTGCAGCTGCTCTTTTGTCAGGTGGAATGTATCATCTGCTGCAATCAAATCAAGCAGGTTGTTGTCAAGACCGTTTACCTTGACATTACGTCCAGCCTCCATGGACAGCTGGCGGATCTTCTCATGCAGCTCCTGACGGTCTCCACCTTCCTTTACTGCATCCATCATGATATTCTCTGTTGCCATAAATGGAAGCTCTGCCATCAGATGCTTGTGAATTACCTTCTCATAAACAACCATTCCGTCTACGATATTCAGATAAAGATCAAGAATACCGTCAACTGCCAAAAAGCCCTCTGGAATACTGATTCTCTTGTTTGCAGAATCGTCAAGTGTACGCTCAAACCACTGAGTTGAAGCGACAAGCATCGGATTCATAGCATCTGAGATCACATAGTCTGCCAAAGAAGCAATACGCTCACTTCTCATTGGATTTCTCTTATATGCCATTGCAGAAGAACCGATCTGATGCTTCTCAAATGGTTCCTCAACCTCCTTTAAGTGCTGCAGAAGACGCACATCGTTTGTAAACTTATGTGCACTCATTGCAATACCAGCCAGCACATTTAATACACGGCTGTCTACCTTACGGGAGTAGGTCTGTCCAGAAACAGGATATACACCAGCAAAGCCCATCTTATCTGCGATCATCTGATCCAGTTTTCTGATTTTTGCATGATCACCGTCAAACAGCTCCATGAAGGATGCCTGTGTACCTGTTGTTCCCTTAGAGCCAAGAAGCTTTAAGGAATCGATTACATAGCAGATATCCTCATAATCCTGCACAAGCTCCATCATCCAAAGCGTTGCACGCTTTCCGACTGTGGTTGGCTGTGCCGGCTGGAAATGAGTGAATGCCAGTGTCGGCAGCGCCTTGTAGCGGTCTGCAAACTTTGCCAGCTCAGCAATGACATTGACTAACTTCTTCTTTACAAGCTGCAGTCCCTCACGCATGATGATCATATCAGTGTTGTCACCTACATAGCAACTGGTTGCACCCAGATGGATGATACCCTTTGCCTTTGGACATTGTACACCATATGCATAAACGTGAGACATAACATCGTGACGAACTTCCTTCTCTCTCGCCTTTGCAACATCATAATTGATATCATTCTGATGCTCTTTAAGCTCAGCGATCTGCTCGTCTGTAATATTTAATCCCAACTCCTTCTCGCTCTCTGCAAGTGCGATCCACAGCTTTCTCCATGTGGTAAACTTCTTATCCTGTGAAAAAATATATTGCATTTCCTTGCTGGCATAGCGCTCGGAAAGTGGGCTTGTATAACGATCTGTTGCCATAGTAAACCAACCTTTCTTCTATATCTTTTTACTTTTGATAGTCGCCGCGGATGTCCTCTGTCGGCGGATCCAGCGGATATTTGCCATTGAAACATCCAGTACAAATGCCAAGTCCCTTTGACATTTCATACAGACATTCCTCGTCTAAGTATGCGAGGGAATCAGCTCCGATAATCTTACAGATTTCATCTACACTTCTGTTGTGTGCAATCAGCTGATCCTCAGATGGAATATCAGTTCCAAAGTAACACGGATGCAAGAACGGCGGTGAGGAGATTCTTACATGAACTTCCTTTGCACCTGCCTCACGAAGCATACCTACAATACGGTCACTTGTGGTTCCACGCACGATTGAGTCATCAATCATGATGACACGCTTTCCCTTTACAGCCTCTGTAAGTACGTTCAGCTTAATGCGAACACTTGACTCGCGGCTGCTTTGCTTTGGCTTGATAAAGGTTCTGCCGACATAGCTGTTCTTTACAAATGCCATGCCATACGGAATGCCGCTCTCCATCGCATAACCCATAGCTGCGACATTACCAGACTCCGGAACACCGACAACAAGATCAGCATTAACTGGGTGATGCTTTGCAAGAGAACGTCCTGCAATCAGACGGCTCTCATATACACTTACGCCATCAATATAGGCATCTGGTCTGGCAAAATAAATATATTCAAAAATACATCTTGCATGCTGCTCCTTTGGGATACACATGCTTCGGTTTGATTCAATTCCTTTTTGTGTGATGGTGACGATCTCGCCCGGCTCTACGTCACGGACAAATTCAGCACCGATAGTGTCAAGTGCACAGCTTTCTGATGCCAGTATATAGGCATTGCCACGCTTTCCGATACACAGCGGTCTAAAGCCATATGGATCTCTTGCTCCAATGAGCTTTCTCGGACTCATGACAACAAGTGAATACGCTCCCTTGATTTTTTTCATCGCCTCTGCGACAGCTGCCTGTACGGTCGGCTGTTCAACTCTGGCTCTTGCAATCATGTACGCGATAATCTCAGAATCGATTGTCGTCTGAAAGATTGCACCTGTTCTTGCAAGCTCCTGGCGCAGCTGCGGCGTATTGATCAGGTTGCCATTATGTGCCAGGCCTAGTGTTCCTTTGATGTAGTTTAATACAAGCGGCTGTGCATTCTCTCTCGTAGAACTACCTGCCGTCGAGTATCTGGTGTGGCCTACACCGATGTTTCCTTTCATTGACTCTAAGTCTTCCGGGGTAAACACCTCGTTGCACAGACCCATTCCTTTATGACTCAGTACTAGTCCTTTGGGACCGCTAGTGTCGCTTACCGCGATACCGCAACTCTCCTGACCTCTGTGCTGCAGAGCAAAAAGACCATAATAAATAGTCGACGCTACGTCATTGCCATCCATGTCGTAAATGCCGAACACGCCGCACTCTTCATGAAGATGGTCATCTACTTCGTATTGCTGATGTATCATTTGTCTTTTCCTTCCTGTTGTTGTGACATTCTCACACAGACGAAGCCCTTTTACCATTTGCTTCGCCAGCCTAGGTTTCATGGTGCCTTTACGCTTCTTGCATTCTTTTCTGCCAAACGCACACGAACAAATCTGCCGCATGGACACCACCCCTAATTATATATGACCGCCTGTCGAAAATCAAGATGAAATTAGCCAAATTTCATGTTTTGCTTAGTACCCGAATGTGCCCTCTAGTGATTCATCCTTTTCAATCCAGTCTGCTACCTTTACGACTCGGTAATTATCTTTATCATCACGCACATATACAGTCTCAATTCCTGCATTTATGATCATTCGCTTACACATGGAGCAGCTGTTGGAATTTTTTACATATTCACCTGTATCTGCTTCTACTCCTGTCAAATATAAAGAGCTTCCGATCATCTGATCTCTTGATGCACTGATTATGGCATTTGCCTCAGCGTGAACGCTTCTGCACAATTCATAGCGCTCACCCCTTGGAATCTGAAGTTTCTGTCGGATACAAAACCCTAAATCAGTACAGTTTTTGCGTCCTCGCGGGGAACCGACATAGCCAGTAGATACCACCTCATCATTTTTTACGATAACAGCACCGTAGCGGCGTCTAAGGCAGGTTCCTCGTTGGGATACGATCTCTGCCAGATCCAGATAGTAATTGACTTTATCACGTCTCATGCAATATTACCTTCTTTCCCAGTTAACGTTAACTGTTAATGTCTTCGTTTCTTACGGTTATAATACACGAAAATAAGACCGCCTGTCAACTCTGACAGACGGCCTTGAATTTTAACTATTTATACAAGACGACGATATCCGATCGGCTGCTTGTTATAGAATACATTATCTACTACGATACCTCTCTCTGCACTTGCTGCATGAACCATCATGCCGCCGCCGATATAGATTCCTACATGGCCTGAGAAGCAGATAAGATCACCTGGCTGCAGCTGCTCGTATGATACAGCCTGTCCATAGTTGATCTGTTCGCCGGAGTAGTGCGGAAGGCTGATACCGAATGCTGCGTATACGTTCATGGTAAATCCAGAACAGTCAACACCGCCTCCTGGTGTCAGGTTTGTACCGCCCCATACATAATTACACTGTCCTACCCACTGCATTGCATAGTCTACGATAGACTGTCCATTACCGCTTGGAGCTGGTGCTGGTGCCGGTGCTGCCGGCTGAGTCTCCGGTGCCGCTGGCTGAGTCTCCGGGGCTGGTGCTGGAGCTGCTGGCTGTGTCTCTGGTGCTGGTGCTGGAGCTGCCGGCTGAGTCTCTGGTGCTGGTGCCGGTGCTGCCGGCTGAGTCTCTGGTGCCGCTGGCTGTGTCTCTGGTGCTGCCGGCTGGGTTGCCTGAGTCGGTGCCGGGTTTGCATATACTTCAAGGTTGGAGCTAAAATCACCATAATACATGGTTACAACATTGTAGCCCTCCTGCTTTAAGGTCATACCTACCTGTGGTGAATACCATCCGTCGTAAATATCCTTTACAGTTCCATCGCTGTAGCTTACTCTTACAAACAATTCTGCGGTGTAGACAACATCACCCACATACTTTGTACCACCCTGATAGCAAGCCTCAATGCCAGTTACAGATGCTGCAGTCGGAACTTCTACACTTATGGTTTCATCAGATGCTGAGCTGCTTGGTGCTGTTGTCTCAGCTGTATTACTTGTTGTATTTCCCTCAGAAGATGCATCTGTTGATGGCTGTGTCTGAGTTTCCTGTACAGACTCTGCTGCTGCGGAGGATTCTGCTGCTGCCTCGCTTGATGCTACTGATTCTGCAACCTGAGTAAAGTAGCCGGAATCTGATGCTAACTTATATGCTGCATCTGCAAGTGCAAGTGCGCTTTCCTGCTCCTGCTTTGAGGTTGCTGCCAGATCTTCTAATCCAGAATCTGCTGCAAATTCGCTGTAGTAACCAAGAAGCTCTGCTGCGTAAACGATAGCTGCATATGCACGATAGTAGCCTTCGCCTGTTCCCTCTGCCATTGCCTGCTCGTATACGTTTCTGGAGTAGTTGATATCGATCATGAAGTTCTCCAGCTCCTGAGATACAAATTCATTGTCTACCTTCTGAGCCTGAGCGAACTGAGTCTTAATGGTGATACCGGACTTTGAAACATATCCAACCTCATCATTTGCAATATGTATCTTTACGAAATCACCCTGATCCTCGATGATTGCGTACTCTTCATCCTTGTATACAGTTCCAACAACATTTGCGCTGTCAGATGCACTGTCGCGAACATTTAACTGATCTGCTGTAACAACTGCATAGCGGTTCTGGATATTGTCCTCAGCAGTCTTGGCTGCTGTGCCAACTAATACGTAGGCTGCGCTTACATAACCTTCTACATCGCCGCAAGTGATACGATACCAGCTGCCTTCGCTATTGTTTACGGAACTTTTGATGTTAACCTGGCAGTTACTGAAAAGTCTTCCGACTGTTACACTGCCTGTGGATGGCTGTTCACGCACGTTTAAGTAACCTGCTGCGCTTACCAGTCCTACATTAGAAGCATCTGAAGTGACAGCAACAGTAGCGGCCATAACGGTTTTTGGCTCTTCGGTTTTTGGCTCTTCGGTTTCTGTCTCACTCTCAGCCTCAGATGTTGCCTGAGCCTTAGGAACAAGATAATCTAAGATTGCCTCATCCGGAGTTTCCTCTCCTGCGTAGTAGTTATTCAATGTAACAGCCATGCCTGCGATTGCGCTCTCACCCTCAAGCTCACCTGCGGATGCCGGAACAAAAAATGTACCAGACAGCATAGACGCTGCTAAGATTGACGTAACAAATCTGTTTCCTTTGATCTTCATATATACCAAGCCTTTCTTTATAATAAAACTTCTTTACATTCTTATCTGCGAGCGAGTAAGCTTGCACTCCCTCGCTAGTTTCACAGTAACAATTCACGAGTGAACTATTACTAAATATTACAAAATTATTACACTTCGAGGGGCATTATAACAAAATTATTACGAGATGTCAAGTGAAATCGGGATAACGATTAAGAAAGAGAGCGCGTTTTTCGCCAAAAAAGCCACCTGCAATCGGTAATATGACACTTTACTGTGCCTTTCCCGATATTAGGTGGCTCTTAATTATTTACTCTCTTCCTCTGAAGAAGCTTCACTTACCGCTTCCTCTGACTCATCAGACTCACTTGATTTTTCTTCTTTTGTTGATTCTTCCTCGCCAGTTTCACTTTCTGAGGTTTCCTCACCACTAGTTTCACTTTCTGATGTTTCTTCCTCGCTTGGTGCTACGTAAACCGGAGTTGTAAAGCGGATTGTGTCAATCACATCCTCATCTACCTTAAACTTGGAAGAATCGTCCTGAATCTCGGCATATTTCTCTGAGAACAATGCTGTCTTTCTGCTTTCGATCTCTGAATCGATGGCACTCTGACGTGCTTCCTCATCGTTATCATCAAGACAGCGGATGATGTAGATGCTGCCGTCATCGCTTCTATATACAGTGCATTCGTCTGTTGCCAGTGCCCATGCAGCTGCATTATATACAGCAGTTCCATCCTCACTAATGGAAATCTCAGAATTTGTTGCAGTAAAGTGACTGTCATTTTGATAATCACTGATAAAGTCTGCTGCATCATTTCCTTCCTCAAATTCCTTAAGGATCTTGTCTGCTGCATCGTTCATCGCATCCTGACGTTCCTGCTCTTCTTCTGAAAGTGTTTCTGCCTCAGTTGAATCTTCAGTGGATGCCTCAGAGGAAAGTTCCGAAACATTCTCGCTTGATGCTTCCTCAGTTGATACTGCCTCAGTTGATGCTTTTTCACTGCTTGCTTCTTCTGTGGAAGTCGTTACATCCTTGGATGCACTTTCTGATTCTGCTTCTGTATTCTCTATAGAAGATGCCTCTTCGCTGCTGTCTTCATCACTTGACACTTCTGTAGTTGCCCCATCGGCTGCTGTCGTCTCTGTCAGTTCACTTGGCGTCAGCTTTACATATGCGATCTTTTTGCGAAGGAACTCATCATCACCAACTGTCGTATCAACATCAGCAACAAGATCCATATAAACAAGATTGGCAATTGCATTCTCTGTATATGTCTTTTCAATCAGCTCATCTGTTGCGCCGACTGCTTCCAGATAATCCTCTGATTCTGTCTGAAGCTTTTCAATTGCCTCATCTACCTTTGCTTTTTGATCATCACTTAACTCAATGCCATTTTTCTTTGCATACTCATTTAATACAAGTGTCTGGCGAAGCTGTGACAGAGACATCTGCTTGATGTAATCACCGACTGTCATGCCTGAACCATCGCCCATATCGTTGCCGCAGATGTTTGATCCAAAATAGGATTCATAGGTATACTCCATGGAACGTATCATATAAGTAATCTCATCCAGCATGATATTTGTATCGCCAAATGAAACAGCAACTGTATCCTCTGGTGCCTTTTTCTCTAACTGTTCGCATCCGCCTAATGTACTAACGGCAGTAGCTGCTGCGAGGGCTGCTGCTGCATACTTCATAATTCGGTTCATAAATTTACCTCACTCTATTTCTATATTCTCTATCAACGCTCCGAAGTGCATATTCTTTATCGGGCGCCTCGTGAACTTTGCTTTTCATTTTAGCATGATTTTATGAAACAATCAACGTTTTTATATCGCTTAACAGTTTTTTCAATGTTTTCAATGTCAGCGTTTTTTCTTTGACTGCGCCATCTCCTGCCCTCAATAAGAAATAAGGATTGTCTTTGTCAAGCAGACGAAGTGCACCTCGGTAAGACTGTATCAGATCCGGCACACGCATCGTGTCAAATTTTGCTCTTGGATGCATGAACAGGCGAATCTCTGTTGACGAGGACTTGATTTCTTTAATATAGAGAGAATGCGCATCCGCACGAAGGATTGACACCTCAAGCAAGTTGGTGACTGGCTTTGGAACACTTCCAAAACGGTCGATAAGCTCGTCGATCATATCCATTGACTCTTCCTCTGTCTCGACTGCTGCAATACGCTTGTAGATTTCCATCCTGTCTTCTTCGTTTCGTATATAGCTGTCTGGAATGTAAGCGCTGATTGGAATGTCCACCGTTGTTTCAAAGGTTTCCTCCATCTCAAGCTCACCCTTTTCTTTTTTGACAGCCATATTTAACATCTTGCAGTACAAATCATAGCCAACTGCTTCCATATGCCCGTGCTGCTCACTGCCAAGCAGATTTCCAGCGCCTCGAATTTCCAGATCACGCATGGCTATCTTAATACCTGAACCAAGATCAGTATACTCACGAATTGCCTGAAGACGCTTTTCAGCCTCTTCTTTTAAAATCTTGTTTCGCTGATACATGATAAAAGCATAGGCAGTGCGGTTTGAACGGCCTACACGTCCTCTTAATTGATACAGCTGTGCAAGTCCGTAGCGGTCGGAATCGTGGATGATAATAGTATTTACGTTTGGAATGTTTAAGCCTGTCTCTATAATAGTTGTGGAAACAAGCACGTCTATATCACCGTTAACAAAGTCCATCATGATCTGCTCTAGCTGTCGCTCTGACATTTGACCATGCGCAAAGGCAACATTTGCATCTGGCACAAGCTTTGCTATCTGTGCCGTAATCTGATCAATATCCTTGACACGATTATACACATAATAAACCTGTCCGTCTCTGGCAAGCTCTCTGTTTATTGCTTCGCGAACCATTTCCCAATTCATTTCCATTACATATGTCTGAATCGGTCTTCTCTCATACGGTGCTTCCTCCAACACACTCATATCGCGCACGCCTATCATACTCATATGAAGTGTTCTCGGAATCGGTGTTGCCGTTAGTGTCAGCACGTCAACGTCTTTTTTAAGCTGCTTAATCTTTTCCTTGTGTGTGACACCAAAGCGCTGTTCCTCATCAATAATCAAAAGGCCTAGATCTTTAAATACAACATCCTTTGACAGCACACGATGCGTTCCTATTACAATATCGGCAAGACCCTTTTTTAAGCGCTCAAGTGATGCCTTGATCTGCGCTGACGTGCGAAAGCGTGATAAAAGTTCAATTCGAATTGGATAGTCCTTCATTCGCTCAACAAATGTATTGTAATGCTGTTGAGCAAGAATAGTTGTCGGCACAAGAAATACGACCTGCTTACTGTCCTGCACAGCCTTAAAGGCAGCTCTGATGGCAATCTCTGTTTTTCCGTAGCCTACATCACCGCACACTAAGCGGTCCATGATTTTCGTGCTTTCCATATCAGCTTTTGTCGCATCAATTGCTGCAAGCTGGTCTGCCGTCTCATCAAATGGTACAAGCTCTTCAAATTCTTTCTGCCATACAGTGTCTGTTCCATACTGATAACCGTGACCACTCTGGCGCACTGCATACAGCTCCACAAGCTCCTTTGCAATGTTGTTGACTGCTTTTTGAACACGGCTTTTTGTTTTTGTCCACTCCTGTCCGTTCAATTTGTTAAGCTTTGGCTGCTTAGACTCTGAATCAGCATACTTTTGGATCATATGAAGCTGTGTGACAGGAAAATACAGCTTTCCGCCATCACCATATTCTATCTTAATATAATCTTTTGTTACCTTATCCACAATCTGTCGCTCTGTTCCGCGATAAATTCCCAGTCCATAATTTTCATGCACCACATAATCACCAGGCTTTAGCTGCGCAAAATCACTTATTCGCTGACCCTGATAGTGGCTCTTTTTTTCTTTTTTCTTTTTCTTAACACCAAAGATATCGCTCTCTGTGATAACAGCAAATTTTAGCATCGGATATAAAAAGCCACGGTGAAGGTTTCCGTAAGTAACCATGATCTCACCTGGATTTATCTTTTTATCCTCGTCCTCGCTGTAATATGCCAAAAGATCATACTCTATAAGCTGATTGACAATGCGGTTTGCGCGAGTTCTTGACGGACACAAAAGAACAATTCGGTACTTTTCTTTCTTCCAGTGTGTCAGATCCTTAATTAAAAGTTCAAAACCTTCACGGTATGTGTTCATGTTCTGAACATTTACTGCGTAGCTGTTTACCACCGTAAAGTCAGCCAGGCGGCTGTCAAGTGAAGACAGTGCTGCAACCTGACCGCGCTCAAAAGCAGCAAGCACATGTTTTGCAGGTGTTAAAAGCGCTGTCTGACCTGGCAAAAGAAAGCCCTGCTCCAGACGATTTTTCATGCTTTCCTCAAACTCAGCCTGCACACCATCACCGCGCTCTTTAAGACGCATCGGCTCATCAAGGAAAACTAACGTGTTCTTCTCATCAAAATATTCAGAAAGTTGAACAGTGCGCGGATAAAAATAGCTTATATAGCTGTCTGGTGCCTCTAATACAACATCTTCGCCAAGTGCCTCTAATATGCGGTTTGTCTCCTCGCGAAGACGCTTCGCCTTGTCTGGCTCCTTTACTTTTTTAAAGACAGCTAACTGGCTCTCAAGCTCATTTTGAATCATTCCCACAGCGCGCCGTCTTGCCGTATCATCTGCGATCACCTCTGCCGCTGGAAAAACAGATACGCACTCGATCTGATCCATTGAGCGCTGGCTCTGCGGTTCAAAGCAGCGAATCGTATCTATTTCATCTCCCCAAAGCTCGATTCTAACCGGAACCTCCATTGTCAATGGATATACATCAGCAATACCTCCATGAACAGTAAACTGTCCTGGCTCCTCCACACGTCCTACACGCTCATATCCCATCACAGTCAGGTCATGCTTTAGCTTTTCAAGATCAAGCTCATCACCTTCTTTTAGCTTTATCACATGACTCATCAGCTGTTCAAACGGCACTGCCGCGCTCATGAGCGCATCCATTGTCGTGATGATAACCTTCGCCTCGTTTTGATAAAGTGCTGCAAATGCCTTCATGCGCTCTGCAATGATGGCATTTCCCTGCAGATCTGCGCTAAAAAAGATCAGGTCACGCGGTGGAATCACATAGACCTGACTGCAAAATAATTTATAATCTTCTTCAATTTCCCTTGCCCGCTGTTCATTGTACGTCACAACAAGCTGCACTTTTTTCTCTCCAAGAAAGGTGCTCATAAAATGCACCTTCTCGGAGTCAATACAGCCTGTCATGCCCACTGGATCTGTTCCCTTCAAAAAATCTCTTGAAAAGTCTTCATATTCCAGCAGGTCCGTCAGCGGATTTGCAAAAATACCCACAATTGACCCTCCTTATCATTATTTTGTTTTCTTCTGGTTATAATGATTCATGGTTGCCTCTAGTCCGTTGTTCATTAAGGAGCATACTGCATCTGCTGCTTCTTTGTAGCCGTCTTCCATTGCCTTTTTTTCTTCGCCCTGGAAATGGCTGAGTACAAAGTCTGCTAAATCCATCTTTGGCGGCTTTGCTCCGATTCCGACACGCACTCTTGGAAAATCCTGTGAATTGCAATGCAGAATGATATTTTTCATACCATTATGACCGCCTGCACTTCCTTTACCACGCACGCGAAGCTGTCCTGGCTCTAGGTTAATATCATCATATACTACAATTAAATCAGAGATATCTGTTTTGTAGTAATTCATGACCTCCTGAATACACTCTCCGCTTAAATTCATGAAGGTCTGAGGCTTTACTAGAACAACCTTTTGTCCCTCAATCGCGCCTGTTCCAATTAAGCCCTTAAATTTTTTTGTTGTTACATCAATATTGTATTTGTCAGCAAGGTAATCAATAACCTCAAAGCCAACGTTATGTCTTGTTCCTCTATACTGTGCGGTTGGGTTGCCCAGACCTGCTATGATATACATGTTTTTTCCTCCTTCTGCCACTGGGGACAGGGACGGTGGCAGTCAAGCAGATATTCGCAATCCGCTTCGCTACTTGCTCATAACCAAATAACTGCTTCGCAGTTTATCAGGAGGGGCTTGTACCCCTCCTGATACAAGCAAGTCCCCACCCACTGCTTATTGCTCTTCGCAATTGAAGCAGGGGACTTCCTTGATTTGTTAAAAAAGCAATTGCCGCGGCGTCCCTGTCCCCGATGGCGCTCATGTTAGTTCAATTTATTATACGGTCACTCATTCCAAGCGAATCGGCAAGTGCCTGCAGATCAAAATCTTCTGGCACTGTTATTCCATTTACAGGAAGCGGTCTGCGTCTGTCAAAGACATCATATACGTCAAACAGATCACTTGTGAGTACCTTCTCTGGATAAACCATCTGCTTAAACATCATCTGACCATCCATGTTGCGGCGGCCCTGACGCATGTAATTTGAGCCATACTGCAGCCAGTACTGAGTACTGTCTACGTTGCAGAAATATCTAAAGCCTACATCCCAGAGCTTTTTGAATTTTTCATTTTCAAATGTATACTGTGATGGTCTCCAGTCTCCTACATCTGCTCCTAACGGATATAAAATAATATCTGTATCTCCGATTATAGATTCTACTTCGCGCTCCCACATATCTGTGTCCCATACAAGATGTTCATAGCTTGTACTTGTCATATTCAGATGACCCCAGCTGTGGCTGGCAAGCTCCCAGCCCAGATCGCGAATTGCCTGTGCAACTTCTCGTGCTGTCTGCTTGTCCTGCTCAATATTTTTATTTGGTGACGTATGATCTTCGCGCTTTTCTTTATCGTTTGCAGGTGTAGAAACGTAATAGTCACAATTTTCATTGTACCAGAAATCACTTGTGCGATAGCCTAAAATACCATCATATCCTGTAAATGCCAGAATACCCTTTGAACCCTGATAAGAAAAATCAGGATGTGTTTCAATAAAATCCTCTAAAACAGTCAAAACGTCATAAGAACCATATGATACACTTCCATCACGCTCAACATACTCATTTACAACCTTACCGTTTTCATCAAGACAGAGCTTTGTCGCAAATCCAGTTCCTGTCATATACTCATAATAGCATACATCGTCTTCGGAAAGTACAAATGGCTTTTTTCCTCTCGGAAGATAAATTGGCTGCTGCACCATCTGCACGGTGCCGTCTGGCTGCGTTTCCATCTTTGCAATCTTATGAAGGCTTATCAAAACATAACCCTTGTCATACATAGACTGCATTATATCCTTAAATTCTTCGATAGTTGTCATTACCTGATCATAATCACTGCTCTTATAGCTTGCAAATGCAAGCTCGCTGTCAACAATAAGACTATGGAAAAAGATATGTGTAATCTTATCATAGTCTGTCCACTGTACAGCCTGTGATTTCAAACTCTCATAGCTTTGAATGCAGCTGACATATGTTTCATTATCTGCATAGCCAGGTATTGACTGAATCTGTGCAATTGCACCGTCATAATCGTACTGCATTGCTTTTAAATTAGCAGCCTGTACGACTGGATCACTGCTTTGTACAAGAGCACCATCCGCAGCCGCCTCTGTTGCCTTCCATGTTTCGTATTCCACAGGTGCTTTTGTTGATGCTGCCTGATCTGACTGCACATGCGGAAGCGTCACTGGGCGCAGGCATACCAATGCCACTGCACCAAGACCTGCACATGCAATTACAAGCAGCACCAAAAGTATTACAATAGGCGCACCTGATTGGCCTCTTTTTATTTTCTTTCTCTGATAGTCTTCCCAGCTGCGTCTTTTCTTTGCCATTTGTTCCTCCATTTTCTTTGTTTACGGCACTGGAACGGTCATTCCCTGAAGTACATATTTTGTATCAGTCTCAAATACATACGCATTCACAATGTATGAACCGTGCTCGTTTTTATGCTCACTTACTGGAACATAGCATGTCGCTGTGTTTCCAGATACGGTCATGTTATGCCATACCAGATCATCCTGTCCATTTGCTGCTGTCCACACTGCAGTTGAAACCTTTTTATAGCCTGCAGGTGCATTAAATTGAATTGTCACACGGAAACCATTTGATGATAATTCTGTTACATATGGAATCGCCATCGACAGCACACCTGTACCGCTGCCATTATTATTTCCTGAGCTGCCTCCAGGATTTGCACCTGATGGAACAGTTACATTGACTCCCTTTAATGGTGCTAATTTTCCTGCATTATCATATAGGTAAATATGAGTCGTGTATGCTCCGCTCTCTCCCTTATGGGCACTTGATGGCACGTAAAATGTAGCTGTATCACCGCTTACGCTTGCCTGATGCCACACTAGATCATCCTGTCCATTTGCGTTTGTCCATGTTGGCATCAATACTTTGCTTACTCCTGACGGTGCATTTATTTTTGCCGTAACTCGGTAGCCCGATGCACTAAGTTCCGTAATAGAAACGTCACCAATTGAAAGGCTTGATGACGCAGATGTCGATGCTGGAACTGTTACATTTTCGCCCTTTAGCGCAAACTGTCCCTGTCTATCATATACATAAATATGCGTAATATATGCACCGCTTTCTCCTTTATGGGCACTGACTGGAACATAGAATGATGCAGTATTACCACTAACACTTGCCTGATGCCACACAATGTCATCCTGTCCGTTTGCCTCTGTCCATGTCGGCATCATAACACGGCTCACACCTGCATCTGCCGAAAATGTTACATTTACACGATAGCCTAACGAAGACTGTTCTGTTATGCTTGTTGATACAATTCTCACTGGCGCCGCATTTGTCACCACCGGCGCTGCTCCTACTAGCAGTGATGCCGCCAATAGTCCCGCTGCTGTTTTTCTCCTTTTCATACTTTAAAACCTCGCCTTTCCAAAAATAATTACGTTACATTTTCCCTCAGCCACATTATACCGAATGAAGACGACAATTGCAAGAGAAAGAAAGACTGCCCGAGGGCAGTCTTTCTTTTATAAGTATTCATATATCTTTGTCGAATTGTTATGAAATCAAAGTTTATGCTTCCTGCAAAGCCTCCTCGTATTTCTCGAGAATAATCTTCTGCACATAATCTCTTGTCTCTGAGTTAATGGGATGTGCGATATCTCGGTATTCTCCTGTCGCCGATTTACGGCTTGGCATCGCAACAAATACTCCCTTTTCTCCTTCGATCACCTTGATATCGTGAACCACAAATTCATTGTCTAGCGTAATAGAGACGATTGCTCTCATCTTACCATCCAGTGCAACTTTGCGCACTCTCACATCTGTAATTTCCATCCCAGTATTGCCTTTCCGTCCTCTGCACGCCTTTGTGCAGCTAATTTTTTATTCTTCTTTTATATAAATTCTAATCAAATGATGAAGCGGTCTTTCTTCTCTACAACGATGCGAATATCACCTGGCTCTGCTTTATAACATGCATTTGCCTCGATGGTTCCTCTGCTCTCAACGATGCAGTTTTCAATGACTGCATTATCTCCGATATAAACATCGTTCATGATAATAGAATTTTTGATAACACAATTGTTTCCAATATATGCCTTCTTGAATACAACAGAGTTTTCAACTGTACCGTTTACAATACTTCCACATGCGATCAGGCTGTTTGAAATATTAGCACCCGGATTATATTTTGCCGGCGGCAGATCATCTACCTTTGTGAATACACTGTTGCCTTCCTTGAAGAAATAACTGCGGACATCTCTCTTTAAGAAATCCATATTTGTTCTGTAGTAAGCCTCAACTGAGGAGATGTTGTTCCAATATGTTTCAAGCTGGTATGCATAAATTCTCTTGATATCCTTATAACGGATCAGAATATCCTTGACCAGATCATATCTATCTTCCTCTGCTGCACGCTCAATTAGCTCAATCAAAAGACGTCTTCTGATTACATAGATACCACATGAAACATTTCTGGAAGTCTCAACCATTGGCTTTTCCTCGTAGCCTCGGATTCTTCCGTCATCATCTGCCTTCACCTGTCCAAAGCGGCTTAAATCCTCTCCCTCTGGCATTTCCTTGCAGACAACAGTGATATCAGCACGTTTCTGAATGTGGTACTCCAGAATCTTATTATAATCCAGCTTATAAATTCCATCGCCAGAAGCCAGAACCACGTATGGTTCATGGCTTCTTTTGAGGAAATGCAGGTTCTGATACAGGGCATCGGCTGTACCCCGATACCAGTTACTATTTTCAGCGGTTATAGTAGGGGTGAATACATATAAACCGCCCTGCTTTCTTCCAAAATCCCACCACTTTGAAGAATTTAAATGCTCATTCAAGGATACGGTGTTATACTGTGTTAAAACTGCTACTTTCTGAATACGGGAGTTTGACATGTTGCTCAGCGCGAAATCAATGCTGCGATAGGTTCCTACCATTGGCATAGCAGCGATCGCACGGTTATATGACAGCTCCTTCATTCTCTTGTTGTTTCCACCGGCTAAAATTATACCAATCGCTTTCATTCTTCCTCGCCTCCCTTGATGATGTATCCGCCGCTTACAAGATTTCCATCCGGATAATCTTCAATAGCGGTCTTTCCGGCAATTGCTACGTTCTTTCCAATTGTAACGCCATCTGGAATTTCGGAGCCTTCTGCAACGGTTACAAGATCACAGCAGTAAACCTTCTTATTATACTGGCTGTCTGCATACTCACCGACACCAATCGTACAATTTTCTCCAACAACTGCATCCTGTGCGATGATTGACTTGTAAATCTTTGTTCCCTTCTTGATTACAGCACCCTGCATCAAAATGGAATCATAAACTTCTGCACCTTCTTCAACAATAACTTCTGGTCCAATAACGCAGTTTCGTACTTTTCCATAGATTTCAGAGCCATCACCTATGATACAGCGCTCAATCTGTGCCGTATCTGCAATATACTGCGGCGGCTGATTATCAGATTTAGTATATATCTTCCAGAACTCTTCATACAGATTAAATACAGGAACGATATCAATCAGCTCCATATTTGCTTCCCAGTAGGAATGAAGTGTTCCAACATCCTTCCAATATCCATTAAATTCATAGCAGAATACTCTGTCACCACGCTTATGACAATATGGAATGACATGCATACCAAAGTCGCAGTTTGGAATATCTTTATTTGTGATCAATGCCTCACGAAGCACAGACCATGTAAATATGTAAATACCCATGGAAGCTAAATTGCTTCTTGGATGTGCAGGCTTCTCTTCGAAATCGGTGATACGGCCTGTATCATCTGTGATCAGCACGCCAAAACGGCTTGCCTCCTCAATCGGAACAGGCATAGCAGCCATCGTAACGTCTGCATTGTTTGCCTTATGATAATCAAGCATCACTTGATAATCCATTTTATAAATGTGATCACCGCCTAAAATCAATACATACTCTGGATTAAAGCTGTCGATATAGCGAATGTTCTGATAAATTGCATTTGCAGTACCAGTATACCAATCACTGTTCTCGTTTGCTTCATATGGAGATAGTACTGTCACTCCGCCATAATTACGGTCGAGATCCCACGGAATACCTATGCCGATATGGGTATTCAAACGAAGTGGCTGATACTGTGTTAACACACCTACTGTATCCACCCCTGAATTAATGCAGTTACTTAATGGGAAGTCAATAATGCTGTATTTCCCGCCGAAGGATACAGCTGGCTTCGCTACTTCTGAAGTCAAAACTCCAAGACGGCTTCCCTGTCCGCCCGCCAATAACATGGCGATCATTTCCTTTCTAACCACAAAATCACCCCTTTGTTCTTTAATTGTTGTGTTATCAGTTCACCAAGCGCCTGTCATCAAGTGAAATAGAACTGTCTAACAGTGAAGGCACATAAGTGCAGTCTTGTGAATAGGCGTTTGGGGAACTGTAATCTTTTAGTACTTGTCGTTATTATAGCACATCTCTTTCAAAAAGTGAACAATTTACAGAAAAATTTTTTATGCATTTTTATTTATTTGTTACAGTTCACGCGTCGGGTTACGAATGCCCTTCGGTGCAATGGTTTCGTCGCCGGACCAAACTCCGCAGGCTCCTGTTAGGTTCTTTCTTATTATACATTACTTTGAAAGACCTGCTTCAAGTGTCCGGCTCGTGAAATCCATTCACCTTCGGGCATGCTGTAAATATTGCGGTTTTGTGAATAGGCGTTCATTCGCACAGCATAATAACATTTACGCTTTACATTCCTCCAAAATCGAGTATACTTAAATCAAGCAGAATTTGTGTTAAGAAACATCTGTTTTTCAGTATTGACTTTGCTTATTTAACTTGATTATTCGGAGGAAGTACCATGTACCATATTAATTTTAAAAATCCATGCCACATCTATTTTATTGGAATTGGCGGCATCAGCATGAGCGGACTTGCTGAGGTTTTGATGAAGGAGGGCTTTACCGTCAGCGGCTCTGATTCTAAGGAATCACCTCTGACTGACCATCTGTCCTCACTTGGCGCTGTTATCTTTTATGATCAGTCCATCTCTCACATTCCGCAGGGAACAGATGTCGTTGTCTACACAGCAGCGATCCATCCTGAACATCCAGAGATTGTTGACGCAACAAAGCGCAATATCCCGCTGTTAACAAGAGCTGAGCTTCTTGGACAGCTGATGAGAAACTATAAAACGGCAATCAACATTGCTGGAACTCATGGAAAGACAACTACGACCTCTATGGTTACTGAAATTCTTTTGGCTGCTGATACTGATCCGACAATCTCTGTCGGAGGCATTCTTCCAACAATCGGAGGAAATATTCGCGTAGGTGGCTCAAATCTTTTTGTCACTGAGGCCTGCGAATACACAAACAGCTTTTTATCCTTCTATCCTACTATGGAAGTTATCCTGAATATTGAAGCAGACCATCTTGACTTCTTTAAGGACATTGACGATATCCGTCATTCTTTCCGCTTATTTATGGAAAAGCTTCCAAAGGATGGAATACTTGTAATTAACGGTGATATTCATAATCTTTCTGAGTTGATCAATGGACTTGACTGCGAGATTATCACTGTTGGACACGGAGAATCCTGCGATTATCGTGCTTCTAATATCTCATATAATGAATTTGCTCAGGCTTCCTTTGACGTCACAGATGCAAGCAACACTACACTTGGTCACATTCAGTTAAGTGTTCCTGGAGAGCATAATGTTTACAATGCACTTGCTGCCGTTGCCCTTTGCAAAAAGCTGAATCTTTCAATGGATGCCATCGCTGCTGGTCTTTTGAATTTCCATGGCACACAGAGACGCTTTGAAAAGAAGGGTGTCGTAAATGGAATTACTATTATTGACGATTACGCACATCATCCGCAGGAAATCACAGCGACACTTACTGCTGCAAAGAAGTATCCTCACAAAAAGATCTGGTGCATCTTCCAGCCACACACCTATACAAGAACAAAAGCTTTGCTTACTGATTTTGCAAAAGCTCTGTCCTTAGCAGATGAGGTCGTTCTTGCAAAAATTTATCCGGCAAGAGAAACTGATGATCTTGGCATAAGCTCCGACAATATCCGCGTTTTGTTAGAGCAGGCCGGTACAAGTGCTCATTATTTTGAAACCTTTGAAGAAATTGAAAAATTTATTTTGCATCATGCAGCCTCTGGTGATCTGGTGATCACTATGGGTGCCGGTGATGTTGTAAAAATCGGAGAAGACTTAATTTCTAAATAAGGTATTCGCAAAATCCCCAATTGCTTGCCCTGATCCTAAGGGAAATAATTGGGGATTTTTTATCGCTTTTCAAAAGAAATAACTTGTGCTATACTTTACAAAGATGATACTTGGATTTTGGAGGTTTTTTATGTCCTTTCTTTTACTGGAGAACCGGCTCAGCATAGATACCCTTGTTGTTCCCGGCTATTTTATAGACCGTTTTCTTCCTGCCGCCTCCGGTACGGATGTAAAGGTTTACCTATATTTGCTTCGCGCTGTCTCGACATCAGCCACTGGTTTAAGCAGTGCTTCAATTAGTGACAGGCTTGATATTTCAGAGCGCGAGGTACTTCGTTCTCTTAGCTATTGGGAATCTGTTGGTTTGATGCGCCTTAGCTTTACATCGGGTCACGAATTGTCAGGAGTTGCATTTACAGATCCATCTATTCAGGCAGAGACAGATGCTTCTGCACAGACTGCACCTACACAGACTGCACCTACACAGACTGCTGCACCTGCTCCAAGCGTACAATCTGTAATTCCTACGCCCACTCCTGCTTTAGTTTCTCCTGCAAATACAACCATTGCAAATGCTTCTGGCTCAATGGCTTCCACACAAACTACTACACATTCTGCTGCAAATGCGACCCCTTCTATACAGTCACTTCATCTTTCCCAAGAGGAGCTGATTCTTCTTGAGAATGATCCAGAGTTTAACATGTATATGTCGGCATGGCAGCAGTATTTTTCGCGTCCGCTTAATTATGCAGACACAGAATCATTTGGCTATTGGTATCTTCAGTTTAACCGCTCACCAGATGTCATTGATTATCTTGTTGATTACTGCGCTAATCACTGCAAGGGCAAGCTTAATATGAAATTTATTGATTCTGTTGCCCAGTCCTGGCATCAAAAGGGTCTTCATACACTTGATGCTATTCGTCATTACAATCTGCTTCATAATGATACTGTCTATGCTATCATGAAGGCATATGGATTATACAATCAGACTCCTGCTCCGGCTCAGCTTGAATATATCAATAAATGGATTAAGGATTACAGTTTCCCTACAGATGTCTATGTTTATGCCTGCAATATCACGATGAAAAAATGTCAGCGTCCAAATGTTAATTTTACAGAAAGCATCTTAAAACGCTGGAAAGAAAAAAATGTGAAGTCACTTGCTGACGCAGAGGCTGCTGAAAATCAGCGTGATCAAAAGGTAAAAAGTGATGCTGCAAAGCGCACCAGTTCAAGCCGTGCTTCTTCTGTTGCAAAGGGTACACAGCAGTTTCGTAATTTTACTGAGCGCAAAAATAATAATTACATGGAAAAGATTTTAAAGCAGTATAGTCAGGATTCAAATGAATGATTATCGCAGAAAGGATTGACTTTTTATGGCTCTGACCAATTCACAATATAATGAACTGATGCGCCGCTACAGCCGCATCCGTTTCCAACACCAGCATGAGATGGAAGAACGTCTGCGCCATATCTATGCGCAATGCCCAAGACTTCTTGAGATTTCAAAGCTTCTTCCAACATCTAGCGCTGCTCTTGCAAAGGCTAAAATCACCGGCAATAAAGTGCAGGCGCTAAACGCGCAAATGCAGATTGATGCACTTAGACGCGAGCGCGGTGCGCTTCTTTCTTCTCTTCACTATACACTTGATGATCTTCAGCCAAAGTATAGCTGCCCAGACTGTAAGGATACTGGCTATCTTGACGGGAACCGCAAATGCCATTGTTTTGAGCAGGCTGGCATCAGCTTACTATATGAACAGTCTGGCATTAGAGACCGTTTGGAACGTGAGAATTTCGATACATTTGATATAAATCGCTATTCAGATGCACCAAATCCTCTTCTTGGCGGAATGAGTAATCGCGCCCATATGCAGCGTCTCAAACTTATTTATGAAAAATATGCTTATCAGTTCAAGGATGGAAACCCTAGTCTTTTAATCTTTGGAAATCCAGGCGTTGGCAAGACATTTCTTTGTAACTGTATTGCAAAGGTTGTTCTTGACAAAGGCTTTTCTGTCTTATATATGACTGCTCCTGAATTTTTTGAATCAGCTATGCAGCGTTTTCATTCTAACAACGATGATTCATCAGAAAATGATTCATATGCACTCACATGTAGCCTGTTGATTATTGATGATCTTGGAACTGAAAATCTGACTCCTTTTGTAATCAGTCAGCTGTTTCATGTGATCAATTCGCGTGATCTGTCAAGGAAAACAACTATTATCTCAACAAATCTAAGCCCAGAAGAGCTTCAAAGTACCTACACTGAGCGAATCTCCTCACGACTTATGGGGCAATATACGCCTATCCCTGTTTTTGGAGAAGATTTAAGAAATTCGTAGATATATTTTTTTTCTAAAAAATAACATGACCCCTGCTAATTCGCTTATGACTTTGATTCTCTGGGGTCATGTTGCACAAATTTTTCTTTCTTTTTACGTAAATTTCTTTTTATCCATTTCGACGTAAGGCTTGAATCTTCGACATCTTCATGTTATGATTAGTTAAGGTTCGTACTTTTGGACGCAGGTAAGCTGCATATTATAATCATGGAGGTCATCATGCCAAACGAAAAGAATCTGAACACGATACCAGTGGGCACACTGGGTCTTATCCCACTTGAAAGCTGCGCAAGCCTTGGACAGAAGGTTAATCAATACCTGACTGAGTGGCGCGCTGAGAGAAGTCATGCACAATCTACTGCACTTCACTTCTCTGAATACAGCAAGGACAGCTACATTGTCAAAGCAAAGAATCCTCGCTTCGGTTCCGGTGAAGCAAAGGGCGTTATCGAGGAATCAGTCCGCGGCTGCGATCTGTATCTTATGGTGGATGTTTGTAACTATAGCCAAACGTATTCTCTGTGCGGATATGTGAATCACATGTCTCCAGACGATCATTACCAGGATTTAAAGCGTATCATTGCTGCTGTTGAAGGCAAGGCACGCCGTATCAATGTAATCATGCCATTCCTGTATGAAAGCCGCCAGCACAAGCGTACTTCCCGCGAGTCTCTTGACTGCGCTATGGCTCTTCAGGAACTTACAAAAATGGGTGTATCCAACATCATTACTTTTGATGCTCATGATGCACGTGTTCAGAACGCAATTCCACGTGATGGATTTGAGAGCGTTCCGTGTGTATACCAATTTATCAAAGCACTGCTTCGTGCAGAGCCAGATCTGCAGGTTGACAATGAGCATCTTATGGTCATCAGCCCAGATGAGGGCGGCATGGGCCGTGCAATCCAGCTGACTAACTATCTTGGTGTTGATATGGGTATGTTCTACAAGCGCCGCGATTACACCCGCATTGTAGACGGAAAGAACCCTATCGTTGCTCACGAGTTTTTAGGTACCAACGTAGAAGGAAAGGATGTCATCATTATCGACGACATGATTTCTTCTGGTGACAGCATTCTTGATGTTGCACGCGAATTAAAACGCCGTAAGGCACGCAAGGTTTACGCTGCTGCTACTTTTGGTCTGTTTACAAATGGACTGGCAAAGTTTGATGCTGCTTATGAACAGGGTATCATTGATCATATCCTGACCACTAACCTTGTTTACCAGAGACCAGAGCTGCTATCTCGTCCGTACTATGTAAATGTTGATCTGAGCAAGTATATTGCACTTTTGATTGATAACTTAAATCACAATGTATCAATTCATGGTCTATTAAATCCGACTGACAGAATCAACCGTATTCTTGAAAAGCATCGTGCTGCTCAGGCACAAAAAGCTGCCGAGAATAATATCTCTGAGGAATCATAATACAAACAAAAAAACCTTCAAATACATTTTTTATCGAATGTATTTGAAGGTTTTATTTTTATACTGCTTTACAAACAAGTCCGCATACTGTTCCGTCGGCTGCTGCTGTTGTCAGCTGACGCACCGTCTTAGTACGGCAGTCTCCTGCAGCGTAAACTCCCGGTGTCCTTGTTTTACAATTTTCACCGGCAATTACATATCCAGCCTCGTCAAGATCTACGAGATCTCTAAATACTTCATTGTGAGGCTCCATTCCTATTGCAACAAATAAGCCATCTGCCACAAGTGTCTTCTTTTCACTTGAAAGATTTGTAACTTCAAGTTCTGTCAGCTTCTTTTCACCAATAAGTGCAGTCACACGACTTTCCATCACACACTCAATATTCTCTGCCACCATTACCTGATCAATAAGACTCTTCTCAGCGCGGAATGTATCTCTTCTGTGAATCAAATACACCTTGCTGCAAATGCCTGCCAGATACAGCGCATCCTGAAGAGCTGCGCTTCCTCCTCCTACAACAGCCGCTGTTTTCTCCTTAAAAAATGGTCCGTCACATACAGCACAGTAAGAAACTCCTCTTCCAATCAGCTCCTGCTCTCGCTCGATTCCTAGATGACGATGTGCCGCACCTGACGCAATAATAAGATTTTTGCCCTCATATGTCTCACCATCCTCAGTGCAAACTTCAAAGCCATTATCTATTTTTCGTGCCGAAATTACCCTGCCATAAGTAACCTCACCGCCAAGATTTGTCAACTGTGCCATCAGGCCATCTGCAAACTCCATTCCGCTAATCTTTGCAATACCTGGATAATTTTCCACACACGGAGACAATGTAATCTGTCCGCCCATAGCCTCACACTCCAGAATAAGCGGCTTAACGCCAGATCTGAGTGCATAAATTCCTGCTGTCAGACCCGCTGTTCCAGCCCCTACTATAATCATATCGTACATATTCTCTTATTTCCTCTTTTCTTAGTTAATAAATGGTATATATCCTCTAGCTTAATGAATAAATTTCGAGATAAAATCTCTTACCAGACGGCGCGTCTCATCAATTCCATCTGCATGGCCAAATTTTCGCTCTGGATGCCACTGAACACCTAAAATCTTCATCTGTTCAGACTGATATGCCTCGATGGTGTGATTATCTTCATCTATTGCAAGCGGCTCAAAGCAGTCTGCAAGTGCATCCTCAAAAATGACATCCTTGTGATAATTGTTAACGTAAATGCTTCGATTTTCTTTTAGCAAACGTACCTTATGATCCTCACCGCGCTCTCTAGGACACGGCAGATCAGGATGATATGCTAGTTTTCCGCCGAATAGAACATTCACATACTGCATGCCTCGGCATGTACCTATAATCGGTATTCCATGATTAACACAGTAGTGAATAAGCTTTTCTTCCATCTTATCACGGTATGGCTGTACCGTTTCCTCATGTTTACGGTCATACCACTGCGGTCCAAGTGCACCGCCGCCAACTACAATCAAAAGATCTATTTTTTCATCAAACAGACGCTCGAAGTTTTTAGTATGGTTTGCAACAGGACGCGGAATAAAACCAATAGACTCATAAAATTCAACATATCCAGCCTCTAATATATCAGTTGGATCTCCGTAATCGTTGACACCCTCTCTCTGCGTGATAAGTGCATGGAGATTTGTATATTGAATGCCTTCCTTGATCAGACCATTTCTGCAGTCCATTTCCAAATAGTCAAGCTGTGATACCGTATCGTAAATTTTCTCGCCGCAGCCGATTGCTGCCGGAATATTAAATTCTGCGCATCGAATTGCCATATGAGAAGCTGCACCACCGTACTTTGTGATAAATCCTTTGATATTTTTTGTAAAAATCCATTCGTAGCCTGGGTCAGCCTTTGGCACTACAACAATTTTTCCAGTGATATCAGCATCCGGCTCCTCATCAAGCAACACTACCTCGCCCTCGACTGTCTTTGCCGTGATGAAATTAGGGCGTGCCTCATACACAGGAATCACATCTACGCTCGCACCTGACAAAATAACTTCTGGAAGAAGAATTAATCGGCTGTCATGATTTAAACGGCGCCGCTTTGTGATTAGCTTCATCCAAAGCTTTTTTAAATTTTCTGGATCACAGCCTGACTCATATAGCTTAAAGTCATCTACACACAGCCAAGACAAATCCATAGTACGAATCTCCAAAATTGAGCCAAGCTTACGAATCAGTTCTAATACCATACTAAGCGATTTTGTAAATTCAAATTTAAAATACTCTCGCTGTTCAATTGCGCTGATCCAAAATTTTGCCATACGCTCTGCAGACACATCAAGCTGTGTATCTTCCAGAGCCTGCGTCAAAATACTGATATCAAGATCTTTTTGAATCTTTACCTTATCTTTTTTAATACGCGATGGCGCAGGGCGAAAATTCATCGCATCATAGCGGTCTGAACGAATATCATATGTTCCGCTTCGAAGATGTCCATACTTAAAGTTAAACTCCTCGCGGCTTATAAGACCATCAGAAAAGCGCTCAAAATCATCGTTAAATTCTGATGATACTGTAGAAATTCCCTGCATGAAAGTATCCACATTTTCACTTGTATAGTAGCCAGCATCTACAAGCGTGCGAAGAAATGCTCTTGCGATAAAGGCAAGTCTTGCCTGGCGGGCAAATTGCGGAGTACCATTTGTGCGAATTTCTTTTAACAAAGTCAAAATACTGTCGATGATTCTGTCAATTGACACATCTTGGTACAACAGCTTTTCAATTTCCTCACGGCAATTTTCAAGACGCTTTAGTGCTTCAAGATCTTCTTTTAAAATCTTTTCCTGATTCATTACAGCATCAATCGTAAGCTTTTTTACTTCGCGCACAAGAAGTTTACGTTCTTCCTCGGTAAAACCATAACGAAGCAATCTCTTTGAATTTTCTTCCGTCATAAAATCATAGCTGCTGAAAATGATCTCAAACTCAATTTTATCGTGTGCAGAAAGGTCTTCCTCAAGCCTTGTCTGATAATACTGAACAAGACGAAGTGCGAGCGGTTCCGGAATACTTGCTGGAATCAGTGAATAATAGGAATATGTCAGGTTAATATATGGCTTATTTCCAACCTGATACATAAGATCCTCATTAAATGCACGATAGCCTAATGTACGGATTCCTTCATTCCATGCATGATGCGTTATGATCTCGCGGTACAGTGAATAATCTAACGCCCTTGGATTGCTTCCAATGATCTCAGATGGATTCCAAAAAGCCATATCAGAAAGCTTCATCGGCTTTCCTGTAATTGCATCAAGGTGCTCCTCATACTCCCGGCGAATCTGACCCTTTCTTGCAAAGAAAGAATAATCATCAATATAACGTCCTTCACGATAGCCTGCTGCAAGCGGACGAACCTGAAATAGAATCACCTGATTATGGCTGTCTATGGCAAACTCAATATCAAGCGGAATATCCTCTATGATGCTCTCTACTTCTGTTACTGCTGTAATCAAATTGCGCCAGCGCTCCTCAAGCTGATAAAGTGAGACATTTCTCGCAATCCAAAGCGTTTTGCCGCCACGACCGCTTGTTACACTGTCTGTTGACCCCAAGTCATCGTAATTAACAAGATAATATGGTCGCTTTCCTTTTAAGTCACGTGAAAAGACAACACCGCTGACACACACGTCCATTGCCTGGCGCTGGATCAGTACCTGCTCATTTGAAATACCCTTTATATCTTTTTCATATGACTGAATTACAGCCTCGATTGATTCTACGATCTGCGCACGACTCGCTGAATCTACATCAAGAATACTTTTATAATGTCCTGCATTGGAGGACTTCATACAGTCTTCCTGCGTAGAGGAGCTTCGCACAACGATTCTGCAGCCACCAAATTTTTCCATAATCTCTGTGCAGACTTGATTTTTATTGCGCCAGAAGTCTTCAACTCTAAGGATATACATTTCCTCAATGCTTGCCTTTTTGATCAGGTTTTTCATCGCATACAATGTATTTGCCTTTGTCGAAATAATCTTATTGATACGATTCGCCATATTGCATGTCCTCCCTTGCCTGTACTGCTTTGTCTATTTTTTATCCAGATCTATATCACGAGTGTATCTGGTTTTTTTCTACCATACCAGTTTACCACACTTTTGACAATCCCGCCACATAAAAAGGAACCACCTTGCGGTGATTCCCTTTCTTATTGCTTATTACTCATTTTGTATTTTACTTTACTTCCTGCTGCTTCTTCTCAAGCAGTTCACGAATAGCCTCAAGATCTTCGGCTGTCAGCTCCTGACTGTCAAGATAAGCACGGATGAACTCTACCGCAGAACCACTAAAGCTGGTCTTCTGATAGCGCTTCATCAACTCTTTCTGATAATCTTGTTCTGAGATTAATGGTTTATAAACATATGCATGACTTCTCTTTTCATATGTTACATAGCCTTTGTCACGCAGGTAGGACATAAATACGCTAATTGTTGTTCTAGCATACTCTTTACCATACTCTGTCTTCAGACGCTCTAACAAGTCTGCTACAGCTACATTGTCACCAATTTCCCAGATACATTTCATGATCACTTGTTCTGTGTTTGTTAATTCTAACATCGCGATATCCCTTTCTGTACCTTAATTTAGACAACAGTATCTTCTGTTTTTACAGCTGTTTTTTTGCTCCCAGAATAAATCCTGCCATGTGGGCAATACTTTTTTTCTAAGGCAACGAGATTATATTACCGCATTTTCCTAATAATTACAATGAATAAAATTAGCATTTTATTAACTTTTTGTATTTTTTTGATCAAAAATATGACGGTAAATTTAATCTCTTTTGCAATCCTCGTCAAATTCATTTATTTTGTGACAAAATCTGTGCTTAATCCTGTGCCACAATCTGTGGACGATTTAAGATTTCCATAAATTCCTCACCCGTAATTGTCTCGTGCTCATAAAGGAACTTTGAAATTTCATGAAGTTTGTCCATATGACTATTTAAAAGATTCTTTGCCTTTTCATACTGCTTCTGCACAAGTGCCACTACAAGATCATCGATCTTCGCAGCTGTCTCCTGTGAACAGCTCATACTGGTGTCTCCACCTAAGTAAACATTATTTAAGCTTTCCATTGCTACCATACCGAACTCACTCATGCCATATCTGGTGATAATTGCACGTGCAAGCTTAGTTGCCTGCTCAATATCGTTTGATGCACCTGTTGTCACATCACCGAACACAAGCTCCTCTGCCACGCGTCCTCCGGTAAAGGTTGCAATCTTGTTTTCAAGTTCTTCCTTTGTCATCAAATACTTTTCGCCTTCATCAACCTGCATTGTGAAGCCAAGCGCACCTGATGTACGCGGGATGATCGTAATCTTCTGCACTGGTGCGGAATTTGTCTGCAGCGCTGCTACAAGCGCATGTCCGACCTCGTGATACGAAACGATCAGTTTTTCTTTCGTTGAAAGAATACGGTTCTTTTTCTGATAACCAGCAATAACTACTTCAACACTTTCCATTAAATCAGTCTGTGTTGCAAATTTTCTTCCATCACGTACGGCACGAAGTGCTGCCTCATTAACAATGTTGGCAAGCTCAGCACCAGATGCACCTGCTGCTGTTCGCGCAATTGCGTTAAAGTCAACATTGTCAGCAATCTTAATCTTTGCCGCATGTACCTTCAAAATATCCTCACGACCCTTAAGATCAGGCAGTTCAACCGGAATACGGCGGTCAAAACGGCCTGGACGAAGAAGTGCAGGGTCTAGAGACTCCGGACGGTTTGTCGCTGCCAAAATGACAACACCCTTAGAACCATCAAAACCATCCATCTCTGACAGCAGCTGATTTAACGTCTGCTCACGCTCATCATTGCCGCCGATTTGACCACTCTCTCTTTTCTTTCCAACTGCATCAATCTCGTCGATAAAAACAATACATGGAGCCTTTTCATTGGCCTGTTTAAACAGATCTCTTACTTTTGCGGCACCCATACCAACGAACATCTCAACAAATTCGGAACCTGAAATGGAGAAGAACGGAACATCTGCTTCACCAGCTACTGCTTTGGCAAGCATTGTCTTACCAGTTCCAGGAGGGCCTACAAGAAGCGCACCTTTTGGCATTTTCGCACCGATCTCGCGATACTTTTCCGGATTATGAAGGAAATCAACGATCTCCTGAAGAAGTTCTTTGGCTTCCTCCTCTCCGGCAACATCTTTAAATTTAATACCATCAACGGATTTTACATAAACTTTAGCATTGCTCTTTGAACCTCCGCCCATGCCAAAGGTCATCATGCTCTCTCCATCGCCCATCTTACTCATCATTTTTCTGGAAAGAAACCATCCCAAAAGCGCAAAAAGCGCAATTGGAAGAATATAGCTTATCAACATATATTCAAGCATGCCCATCTGCTGAACAATTGGCTTACTAAATACAGCACCAGCTTCCTCAAGACGATTTACAAGATCAGGATCGTTCATTGTTCCTGTCTTGTAAATATGCTCACCACTCTTGTCTGAGAAGGTAATCTGCGTATCTTCTACACTGACTTCTCCAATGTTCTTTTCCTCGATCATTTGGAGAAATGTGCTGTAATCCGTCTGCTCTACCTGTCGTCTAAACAGATTCGGAAATACAAATGTATTTAAAAGCAAAAACACAATGATGGCAATGACCCAATAGGTCAGCATCGGTTTTTTTGGCCTGTTCGGCCTGTCATCTACTTCCATAAGCACCTCACATTCTGCCTTGGATTTCCAAAGCTTTCGGCATATTTTAGCCTATTCGTATCATACCCCTTTTCATTAGCACTGTCAAGGTGAGAGTGCTAAATTTTGTGTGAAATAAATATGAATTATTCTATTTTTCCGACTGTTTACGTGCTTTTTTTGAATGATCTGTGGCCATTTTTCTTTCGTAATAAAACATATATTGCTGCATGACACCGGCAAATCCTTCGTATTTTTCTACTGGGAAACTTCCATTATAATAGTTTTTCTGGATTCGGTCAATCCATACATCTACCGGAAATGCACCTATACGATGATATCCAAACAACGCCACACAATTTGCAACCTTTTCACCAACGCCATAACATGAAAGAAGTGCTTTATGCAAGTCGTCATCACCAAGCATAGCCCATTTTTTTATGTCTAATTCCCCGGATGCTACCTTTTGGGCAGCTTCATACACATATTTTGCCCGATATCCCAAAGAAAGATCCTGCAGATCAGACAAGCTTAATCCTGCTAGCTGCGTTGGCGTTGGAAATGCAAAAAACTCATTTTCCTTATCTATACATGTTCCGCATGTCGTCGATAAGCTTTCTACTGCCTGACGTATTGCTGGAATATTTTTTCTTTGTGAAATTATAAAGGTGATGAGCATTTCCCATGGATCCTGGTTCAAAATACGGATACCTTTTCCATATGCAAATGCAGACTTTAGATAATTGTCATCCGCATCAATTGCCTTTTCATAACTGCGGTAATCAAAATCCAAATCAAAGTAATGACACCAGAACTGCTCGTATTCCTCTTTGCTGCAAAAGAATATCAGATGGACACCATTCTGGCAAACAAAAACTTTTTTATCTGCAGCCATGACTCGATACCATGCCATGCTTTCACAATTCTCCAAACCCTTGCTTTTGCAAAGCTTTTCCTGCTCCTGCAAAGAAAGTTTATAAATTCTGAAGCATTGTCCACTCTCCATGATCTGTTCAAGGTCAAAGCAATCTGCCTCAACATGAACGCAATTTGATTCTATATACTCACATACATTTACATGCTCACTCATTGATACATTTCCTTTCTGCATGCGACTTTTCACATGCAATACCATGATAAAGCAAATGCATATATATGTCAATTGTGTAACAAACGAAGGGCACCGCCCCTGCATTTGTCATTGCCGAGGCGGTGTCCTGCGTATTAGCAAACTTTCTTTACTGCGTGATTTGTTATGCCTTTTTGCTGCGCAGATACAGCCAGATCAGTGCTGTAAGCATAATTGCTCCGAATCCAGCTAGTGCCATACCAATGGTTCTGCTCATGTCTTCAATACCAAGAATTACTCTTTCAGATGAAGGCGTTGTTGTCGGCGTTTCACTAACCGTTGTTTCCGCAGCAGTTGTTGTTGTATTGGCTGCTGGAGTGGTAACTTCTGGTGTTGATTCTTCATCATCTGGTGAAGGCAATGTTGTTTCTTCTTCTGAAACAGTTGTCTCTTCCTCAGAAACAGTCGTTTCTTCTGGAGTTGTTTCTTCCTCAGAAGTCGTTGTTTCCTCCGGTGTTGTTTCTTCCTCAGAAGTTGTTGTTTCCTCTGGTGTTGTTGTCTCAGACTGATGAGGATCTGTCGGTCCATCAGGTTCTGTTTCTTCTTCCTCTTCAGGGTTTCTGACATCGCGAATAAGGTAAATCACATTGCCTGCCTCATCTACTACTTCTTCAATTACATTCTTGCCATTCTCATATTTCCAATCCTGACCTTCTGTAATTTGAATCTTTCCATCGGCAGTCACATTAAACAGAATGTCTCCCGGAATCTTATGATAACCACCAGTCGCCTTATCTTCTCTTAAGATGTATGACTTTCCGCAAGAGAGCTTTAATCCAAAGTTATGAACTTCCTTCCATCTGGATGTCCAGCTATCTACAAGAACCTCACCTTCATCTGTAATTTCATATACACTCAGAATGGTATCATACAATTCATGATCATCTGTTGCACTTACCTTATTTACAATAAAGTCGATGCGACGGGTATCTTCTACTAATAAGACTCCTTCTTCACTTACTGTTGTCGTTGTCTTCTCTGTATCGATACTTCCATCTTCCTTAAGTTCAAAGGTGGTATCTGATGTAATGCCATAACCTTCCGGTGCTACTGTCTCTCTTAGGATGTATGTCTTTCCTGTTGTAAGACCTGTTACTTCGTGGGCTTCATTTGTCGATGTCCACTCTTCTACAACTTCTCCTGTCTCCTTATCGATGAGCTGAATAGTTGCTCCTTCCAGTTCCTCTCCATCGGCAATATCTACCTTGCTGATCTTAACTGATGTGATTGTATTAATCAGGTTGGTTTCACTTACAGTTGTGATATAGCCTTCTACTGGCTCTTCATCTACTGTATATGTGTAGGCTGTTGATCCATCTTCGCTGTATGCTGGAAGTTCTGTAAACTCATAGCTCCAGTCGTCCGCTGCTGTTACTTTCTTTGAGTCAACTGGACTTCCGTTACGATTTAGGATTACTGTGATGCTTTCTGGAAGTTCGCTTCCCTCTGGTGCTCTCCAGGTCTTGGTTCCTGATACACTTGTAACTCTGTATGTATTCGTTACAACTAAGGCTCTTACATCACTTTCAACTTCAGGTATATCTGTCATCACAATGTTATAATATACAGATGCTGTCAGCTTGCGTTCAGCATTCATAGATACCACTACTGTTACTAGGTATTCTGTTTCATCATAACTCATTCCAACAGTTGAACCCTTGGTTTCCTTTACAGTGTAGTAATATACGCCTGTATCCGTATATGTGATTGATCCGAAGCTTCCAGTTTCACCTGCCTTTATAGAAACCTTATTGCCAGTTTCTGTTGGCATTGGTGTACCTTCTTCTGCTGCACTTAATGTAAATTCAAAGGCTTCATCTTGATTGTAACCAGTTCCGTCTACTATCTTCTGTACAGAGATAACTGCACTCGTCTCTGGTATCTCATAGATATTGGTCACAGTTACATTTACCGCTACAGTACCTGCTTCTTTGTCAATTGTTCCTGTTGCATTTGTTGTAAGTCTTGATGTATATTCTTCCTCTCCAGTTAAAGCTGTTCCATCAAAATTTACCTCTTCCACAGTATACTTCGTTCCTAATGGAAGACCTGTAAATGTAATAGTTGCATCCTTTACAAGCTCATAGATAGCTGAACCATTTTCAAGTCTTATTCCATTGAAACTTCCTGTTAAAGGCTTATTTGCTGCATCTGTAAGAGTAACCTTGATATAATAGTGCATACCCTCTTCCATTTCATATCCTTCAACCTTTTTAGTAATAGAAAGAATACCTGGGTACTTACCATTCTCAATTATATATGCACCATCACTATTTGCCTGCAAACCATGCGCATCAACTACACAATCATTATTTACTGTAATTCTCCATGGTTCACTTGGTGTTACATATCCCGTCGGAGCACTTGTCTCATAAAGTAAGTATTCACCTGGAATCAGTCCTGAGAATACCACTCCAGTTCCACTAGCATTACTAATTGCCGTTGCAATTGGTAAACCAACTCTAATAAACTGATTCTGATCGTTCTTCACTGCACGGTACAGTGCAAAACTTGCTCCTTCAAGTGGCTGTGGCGTTGACGTTGATGCATCCACCTTGTTGATACTAAACGAAGCTGTTTTCACTTCCTCATCTGCCTTATTTATTACAACAATTGGATTTCCTCCAACACCTGCTAAAACACCATTATTCTGATAAGAAATCGTATAACCATACAAACTAAACTCTGTTACATAGTAATAAATATCTTCTCCGTCATTTTCCTTTGTCGGCAAATCAGATACTACTGCTGTCCAGTTATTATGACTATCAATAGTTACATTCCGGACAAATTCCATATCACCTGCGGCTAATGTTGCTATTGTTCCATTAACCTTGCCTGGCTTGCTATCATCTAAAATTGAATTATACGTATTGGCTGTAACTACGATACTAATCTTATTCAGTGTGCTGCTTACAATCTCGCTATGCGTTACTGAATATACATTTTCAATATTCAGCTCGCCGCGATCATCTCCATTGATATACAAACGTGCTGTCATTTGTGCTGAAGCAAAATCCCAGCCTCCCCAGTTTTTTCTCCAGCCTTCATTTAAATATCCTGTAACTGTCAGCTTTGTACCAATCCTATAGTATTCAGTACTTGCAAAAGCAAGCTGAGGACTGCTCATTCCGTTTCCTTTATAGGAAACTTCAACTTCAACTGGCTGAGCATCTGTATAACGATGATGTGTCTTATACAATCCCACTGATATACTGCTCTCAGATGCCTGCATTTCACTGCCATCATGATTCAGCCATACTTTTTGGATTCTGACTGCTCCATCCTCAATCTCATTCTCGATATTTACAATTGCATTCGTATTGGCAAAATGTACATCGTCTACTGTAATGTCTGCTGTCTCTACTGCTTTTGCAACTGCAGCCTTTAAATCCTTGATTGATTTTCCGTACGTACCTAATGCAAAGTAAAACTTTTCATGTCCTGCTTCAATCTTATATCCACTTGGAGCCTGGATTTCTTCGAGATAATACAATACATTCTCTTCAACTGCAATATCAGTTGCAGCCATCATGTCTTCATCTGTTTTATCAGAAACAAACTTACATCCAGTAACAGGGATTTCAATATCACTCTGAATCAGTGAAAAACTGCCATCATTATATTTATAGAGGTTAAATTTTGCACCACTCAGTTTTTCATCTTCATTTCCCTTTTCTACTTTATAAACAATTAAAGAATTATATTTTGCAACTGATCCGCCAGCACTCTGATTCTTCCACTGTGTACTGATTTCTTTTTTGTAAGAACCGATCAGTTCTACATTATTCTTAATCGTAATTGTTTGTCCTGCGTAATTTGATGTAAATTTAAAACGATATGTATACTCTACAACAAACGCTGCTGAATCAGGAAGTACCATACTAATATTATGTGTTTTCTCATTATACTGGTATGTATAAAAGTTTTTGCTTACAGGTGCACCCTTACCATCAGGTTTGCTCGCATCATATTCATACACAGAAACTATATTTCCTACCAGTGTAATGTCCTGAATCTTCGACTCATCTACATCACATTTCAAAACATCATTCAGTGTAATCTTATTCACATTTGGAATCAGATCTAAACGATTTTTGTTTACTACAATTGTATAGGTGATGTCACTGTCATTCTGGAAACCCTTCTTATCAATAACATCGTCCTCTTCAATTTCTTCTTCCTCAAACAGCACTGGAACAGTTACACTTGCTGTATCTTCACCAGAAGTTGCTGTATTTGTAAAGTATACAAGCTCCTGCTGTGAACCTGAAATGTTTGCGTTGGAAATCTGAATTGCATAATGAATATACAGAACATCATGCTTATAGCTTCCATCTTCATTGACATATACTTCCTTTGGAATAGTAAAAGTCAAAGTTCTGCCATCTTCACTGACACTCATCTGGTTCAATGTTGTCGGACTTGCATTAAATGAATCTTCAACATAAACTGCACCCTCTGGAAGTTTATCTTTAACAGTAAATGTATCGTTCAGATTTCTCTCAGCTGGCTTTATTTCTAACTCGTAATAAAGCTTGCCATCTGTCAAATCACTTTCTTTTACTTCATCAATGCTCGTTTGATAACCACTTGAATATCTTGATACCTTTTTCAGTAAAAATGCGTGCTTTGTATATGTATATGAATCTGTCTTTATCTGATTGATTGAGCCACTGGCGAAAACTGCTACATTATTATACCTAAATGTTCCGGCCGGATAACTTGCAAACTCAGCTTTTACCTTGTACTCAAAGTTGATCTTTTGTGCCTTTTCAGGTGTAATCGCCTTAAATGTCACCTTAAAGCCAATCATTCCTTCTGCAAATTCATTAACTAATACTCCGTTTTTACCTAAATATTGAATTGTATAATCAGATGCTTCTATACCGTTTACAGTAACTGGTGTCAATAACGACTGTGTATGATTCTGATTCAGTGTATCAGTAAGCGTTGCTCCTTCTGCAATACCATCATTCACTGTTACTGTAACCAAATACGGAACTTCAACATATCCGTCTTTCTTAACAACCTGATTTTCATCATGGGTTTTATCCAGATAACCGATGATGCCAATGGTGTCTTCTACTTCTCCCCAAGTATTAGGACCAATTTCTATGCGGTTTACAAGTTTCTTCTCAGCATTTGTTTCATTAGCCAACGGATAATACCTATATGTAATCACAATTTTGTTATTAAAATCGTTCTCAAATTTATATCCGGTACTAAAGAAATTTTCCTTTGTGATTCCAGGATTGCTTCCGCCCTGCACATCAACATAAAAACCTTCAATATCATTGATATCAATTACTGTGCCATCTAACTTAAAAGTATCTTTTATAGTAAGACCCTTTAAATTTTCCTGACTTTCATTGATAGTGACAGTATACTTATAACTTCCATCTTCTTGTTTTTCAGAAGTCTTTTTAATAACATTTCTGCTATATTCTGCTTCTGCATATGAACTATGCTCATTTTTGCCGCTTCTTACATAGAAAGTATTTCCATTCAGCTTAAGCTTTGTTGTAGCTGATGTTGAAAGCAGCTGCTTATTTACTAATGCTACACACGTTATTGTATATTTTTGACCTGCTTCCAACTTTGGAAGTGTTGTCACAAAGCCACCATTTCCATATTGCTCAAATTGAATATTTTCTACATAGTTACCGTTGTTATCCCAAATATAAATACGATCCAGCAAAATAACCTGTTTCATCTGACTGCCTACAACATTATCATCTGAAAAGTAATCGAAAACCTCAATATCTTTGCCTGTTCCCTTTTTAGATGAAATGGTCATTGTATAAGTTACATACCATTCACCATCTCCATATTGAACTACTTCACTCGCCGTTTTCGTAGTCTTTATATCAAACGCTAAGGAAGACGGCTTTATAGTAAATGTTACCTCTCCTTTTCCTGGAAAGCTAAATGTTACCTCTTCTTGAGTTTTCCTTGAACCTACTTTACATTCAAAGAAAAAGTCTCCGCTAAATGATTTCTCATCTTCACTAAATTCCTGGCTGTATTCGAATGTAACAAGACCATTTGCATCAATACTGAATGTTCCGACTGGCTGCTCTGAAGAATCCTTCAATACACCCTCTAATGGCGGATTATCAATTTTAATTACGTCAGGAAGCTGATACTGGATTTTACGTGACTGACTTGTAATAAGTCCCTCTGGAAGGGTATACTTCAAATCAATTCTCGCATTATGGCCTGATGTAATTTCATTCACCTTGACCCATGAGTCTCCTCTTCTCTTACTTATAGTAACATCTTTAATGTAGTCATCTAACCTTGGAATTGCCCCTCCTGCTGTGAGCATTAACCCGTTAGCGCCCCTTAAGCCAAATGTTACTGGATCATTTGATAACAGATCATCCTCATCAGTCTCTGGCTCTGTTTCTTCTTCTGTCACGTTTTCTGTTTCTGCCTCAGTTTCTTCTTCGGTCTCTTCCACTGACAGAATAGTCTCCTCTTCGTCGGTTGTTTCGGCTTCCTCTATCGTAGTTTCCTCTACTGTTGGTTCCTCTACTACTGTTGGCTCTGGTGTAGTAGGTTCCTCTGCTACTGTCGGCTCTGGCATTGGCGCTTCTACTACTGTTGGCTCTGGTGTAGTAGGTTCCTCTGCTACTGTCGGCTCTGACGTTGGCGCTTCTACTACTGTCGGCTCTGGCGTTGGTGCCGCTACCACTATCGGCTCTGGCGTTGGTTCCTCTGCTGCTGGTGCCACTGGTGCAGGTGCTTCTGCTGCTAGTGCCGCTGCTATAGTGGATTCGACTGTTGTCTCTTCCTCTGGTGTTTCCTCTGATAGCTGACTGGCAATTTCTGTCTCATTGGCATCTGTAATCACAGTTGAAAATCCTGGAATACTGACATTCAAACTAGATACGCCAACAAAAGCTGCTAATGCCGCTGCCGCTATACGCCTTTTGATTGACATTTTTTTCTTTTCTTTCCGCATACTTTTTCCTCCTTTTCCAGCACCAAGGAGTTTCTCTCTGTCACATCATCTAATTTCCCATAAAGACGACACATAAAGAGTCTCCTAATGGTTACTATATTTTATACTGCTCAAACGAGTGTTTCATGTTAAATTTTTACACGTTTTTCATGAAACCTATTCTAATTTTAAGTATACGGTCACTTACACAAAATGTAAATCATACCAAAGTATGAAAAAAGAGCGCACTTTCGTGCGCTCCTTTCAATAATCTAGTTATTACACCAGTTTTTTTATTTTTATATCTGATTACTCTACTGTATATGGCATAAGTGCGATATGACGAGCTCTCTTGATAGCTACGGTCATTGCTCTCTGATGCTTTGCACAAGTTCCGGTAATTCTTCTCGGAAGGATCTTTCCTCTCTCGGAAACATACTTCTTTAACATTGCAACGTTCTTGTAATCGATAACGCCGTTGTTCTCTCCACAGAATACGCAAACCTTCTTTCTTCTGCGAGGTGCTCTTCTCTTCATGGAGGAATCAGTTTTTTCTGCCTTATTGTAAGCCATGTTCTTCTCTCCTTTTTGATTTTCAATCTATCAAGCGATTTTCGCTTTGATTATGGACGTTTTCTCCGTCTGTCTTTGACATCATTAGTTAAATGGAAGTCCTTCGTCTTCTACGCCGTCTGGGATGTTCATAAATCCGCTTGCAACTGCGCTTGCCGGCTCTGGTCTGGACTGAGACATTGCCGGTCTGTAACCGCCATTGTCTGAACCTGCACTTGCTGACTTGCTCTCTGCAAACTCCTGATCCTCAACAATCACATCTGTCGTATAAACTTTCTGGCCATCCTTATTGGTATAGCTGCCGGTCTGAATGCGTCCGGTAACCACTAGCTTTGTTCCCTGATGAAAATATTTCTCAGCGAACTCTGCTGAACGGTCAAATGCTACACACTGAATAAAGTCAGCTGTCTGCTCACCATTGGATGTATTTGCGCGTCCTCTGCGATCTACAGCCAGTGTATATCTTGCAATAGCCATCTGGCGTTCTCCCTGTGAGTAACGAACTTCTGGGTCTCGGGTAAGTCTTCCCATTAAAATAACTTTATTCATAGTTAATAACCATGCCCTTTCTAAAATGCTTAAGCCTGATGCCTAAGCGCCCTGCTTACGCTTCCTGCTTAACGCAAAGATATCTGACAACCGGTTCCATAATGCGGATGTGTCTCTCAACTTCACCTGGACACTCTGCATCACCATCAAACTGGATGAAGTAATAGTAAGCCTCTTTAGACTTCTGAATCTCATAAGCCAGTCTCTTCTTACCCCAATCATCAACGTTGGTAACAACGCCGTTGTAACGGGTGATGTAGCCCTGTACCTTCTCGATTGCTGCAGCTCTCTCTTCTTCCTCAAGCTTTGCACTTAATACAACTGCTAACTCGTACTTATTCATGTTTTCTACCTCCTTCTGGTCTCTGGCCCTCCACCTACTGGAGAGCAAGGATATGATATTACATCACAGTTTTCAACTTTACCATATCTGCAAAGAAAATGCAAGCACTTTTTTATAAAAAAGTTCACTCGTTCAGATGTGTTCGTACAAATCCCATGCTTGCATGAGGATTGGACGAATCAGCTGAACGAAGTGAACGCCCGTTAATGAACAAAACAAAGTTTCGAAGCAACGAAAACACGTTAGTGCGGTTTTGTGAATGGGCGTTCCGTGAACTTTTCTTGGACTCTCATTCCGCCTTTTTAATACTTTTCGTGTTTTTCTCTACAAGCTTTCTAGGCACCATGATCTGGTGATCGCATCCACAGCAGCGAATACGAAAGTCTATTCCAACACGCAAAACTTCCCATTCCTTGCTTCCGCATGGGTGCGGTTTTTTCATGATAATTCTATCTCCAACCTCAAAATCCATTTTCATACTCCTAAGACAGGCCTGTAAAAGCTTACTCTACTGCCTCTGAAAGTGCCTCTCCTATCTTTCTTTTTATAATCAAATCTGCTATGCCATCCCTCACTGTCGCTGCCATATTGATTAAAACAAGCTTGTTTCCCCGGTAATAATCAATCAGTCCTGCTGCTGGGTATACTGTCAGCGATGTTCCGCCTACAATTAGCATGTCAGCCTGACTAATATAGCGCACAGATTGCTCCAATGTCTTCTGATTTAGACTTTCCTCATACAAAACCACATCCGGTTTAATGATTCCTCCGCAGCTACACTTTGGCACTAACTCTTTCTTTTCCATAAGATCTTCCAGGCTATAGAATCTGCCGCAGTGCTCACAATAATTTCGAAGTACGCTTCCATGAAGCTCTAGCACTTCCCTGCTTCCTGCCTTTTGATGCAGACCATCAATGTTTTGTGTGATCACTGCCTTTAATTTTCCCTGCTGCTCCAGCCTTGCAAGCGCTTTGTGCGCTGCATTTGGCTGTGCATTTGGAAACAGCATTTTGTTTCGATAAAACCTAAAAAACTCCTCTGGCTTTTTTTTGTAAAAGCTGTGACTAAGAATTGTTTCAGGCGGATAGGCGTATTCCTGATTGTACAGACCGTCTGTGCTTCTAAAATCCGGGATATTGCTCTCGGTTGACACGCCTGCCCCTCCGAAAAATACAATGTTTTTGCTTGTCTTTATCCATTCTTTTAAAAGTTCCATCTCGTCTGCCATAAAATCACACCTTTCTTAAATCAGACCTTAATTTAACTTAAATCCCTTAAGCAATGCGCCAAGACCTGTTGCTGCTGCACCGTTATCCTCGTACTCAGCTGGTCCTTCCTCCTCTACCTCACGGCTTGTAAGCTCAGCTGCCTCACGGATACTTAAGGAAATCTTATTGTTCTCGATCTTTATAATCTTTACCTTAACCTTATCGCCTTCCTTTAATACCTGACTTGGATGCTTTAATCTTCTGTCACTGATCTGTGAAATATGAACCAGTCCTGTAATTCCATCACCAATATTTACAAATGCACCGTAATCCTTTAACTGTTCAACTGTTCCTTCCATAACAGTGCCAACTGTATACTTGTTGATCTTCTTGTTCTTTTCTTCCATAACTTTCGCCAAAAGAAGCTCCTTTGCAGACAGAACTACTCTCTTTGCTCCCTCATCCACTGATATTACCTGAACATCAAGCTCCTTATTTAAGTAATCTGCCGGCTCCTCTACATATTCTAATGCAAGCTTTGATGCCGGGATGAATCCGCGCACGCCTTCTACATAAGCTACACATCCGCCATTTACAGCACCTGCCACCTTTACATGGTAAACCTTCTTTGTTTTCTGTGCTTCCTGCAGTTTATCCCATGCCAACTCCTCAGCTGCATCCTTACATGAAAGAAGCATATTTCCGGCACCATCATCTGTCTTTACAACTGTTGCAGTAAGTGTATCACCAACTGCGACATTTTCCAGTACATGATATGTTGGATCATCACTTAACTCAGTCACTGGGATTCTGCCTGGTGCATAGTAATTAAAATCAATTGTCACATCCTGATCATTTACATCGATAACTGTTCCTGTCACGATATCACCTGGACGGATTCTGCGATAGGATGCCTCAAGTGCCTCCTTGTAATCCTCCATTGTTTCAGTTGTTCCCATAGTTGTATTCTTTTCTTCCATGATCTATTCTCCCTTATTATTTAATTGGTAATTATTCAAACCAGAAATAACTAATGCCCATAACACCCTTCATAGAAAGCTTCAATGTAATGATTTCATCCACATATCCCCAGACTGCCATTTCCTCAGAAAGGTTTATGCAAACCTCCTGAATCATGCCCTGCGTGTTTAGCGCAAACATCTGTGAATCTTTATCATTTATGGTGATTTTTAACTTACTGCCTTCTATCGCATAAAGCTTCAAATGAAGCTCGCTGCCAAGGCTGTCATTATCACCCATTGTGTACTCCATCATCGCTTCCTGCGCCTTATTGCTGATGCAGACAACTTGAACACCCTCCCGTTTTGAGATTCTCACATTTCTGCACTCATCATAAAGCCAGGCTCCTGTAATATTGGCAAAATCACGACGAATACGAATATCACCCTCAAGGCAGACAATAGCCTGCGCTGGACGCTTAGTGCCATCACTTTCTATTATCTGTGCCTGTGTATCTGCATCCTCTCCTATCCAGATTCGATATCCGCCATCGGAAAGCATCATGCTTTCTGTAATCACATCATAAATCATCAGCTCTCTAAATGGAATTTTAATTGTCACTTCCTTAGCTTCATTTGCATGGAGCATAACAAATGCAAAACCGACAAGCTTTTTATCTGGTCGTGTAAGTGACGCTTCCTCCTTTGCCGCATAAATTTGGATAACCTTTGCACCATCACAATTTCCAGTATTTCGCACACGAAGCACAGCCTTAAGCTGCTCCTTTTCCTGCTCCACTGCGAAAATATCATATACAAACGAGGTATAGGACAATCCATATCCAAACGGATATTGTTTTTTGCCTCTATAATATTGATAAGTCTGGCGCGTGCGAATAATATCACATTCATTTTTTGCCGGAAGATCTTCAAATGATGAATACCATGTCATATTCAGTCTTCCTGACGGATTATATGAGCCAGACATAACATCTGCAATAGCTCTTCCCAGTTCCTGACAGCCAGACGGCGTAAAGAGAATGGCTTTTGCTTCCTGTAACGGCATCAGATCATGCGGATAGTTGCTTACAACAACGACGATCACCTGCTCATTCACCTTTTTCACAGCTTCAAACAATGCTATCTGAGCACTTGGAAGTCCATACTTCTCCCTGTCCTGTCCTATCTGACCATTGATCACTGGATTTGTTCCAAGTACAATAACTACTTTATCAGCCTCTGATGCTAAAGTCACTGCACGAGCCGTACCATCCCAAGTCTGCTCAATTCCAAATAATGCACGATTTTCGCCTGGCCAGCCAATGCCAACCTGCTCATCTGTTGCTGCACGAAGCATACCCTCGCTGTCCCAATACACATCACGTCCACGCCATGTTGTCAGGCGAAAACGTCCATCTGACAGCATCTCCACACAAAAGCATTCTTTTACATGACGCCCAAACGCTTCACTGCGGTTTGCAAATAACTTTCCATTCTCATCTACGCTTGTCAGATAGCATCCTGTCGATGCCGCCTGCAGATTCATTTTTCCCTGTCCCCAGTCAGTTATAACAAATTCCTCAGCCTCTGAGCGCGAACCCAGCGCCAGTCGTCCTTCTTGCGTCAGACAGACAAACCTCTCTCCACAACGAAGACAAAGACGCTTTTTTCCATCTGTGTAAGTCACACAATCTTCACCAAATGCATCTCTTATTCCTTCATACGGTGAAATACGATATGGCGGGATACCTCCATTCCAATCCTTAAACCATTCATTTGCCAATGGTCCTATCACTGCAATTTTTTCTTTTTCTTTTGGAGAAATAGGCAATATCTGTTCTTCATTTTTCAAAAGTACAATTGCCTCTCGTCCAGCCTGACGTGACAAAGCAGCATGATCACTGCCGCCTAAAAGTGATTCATCTGGATTTGCAAATGGATCGTCTTCTTTTTTATTAAACATACCAAGACGAATCCTTGTCGCAAAGCTGCGGCGCACCGCCTGATTAATGTCCTGCATTGAAAGAAGATTTCTGTCGTAAGCACCGCGCACCGCTGCTTCCACAAACTCAGGCTCATCAGCAAAACAATCCACGCCTGCCTTTATTGCAAGCGCTGCTGTCTTTTCCCTGTCAGAAAAACGCTCATCCTGACACAGTTCTTCTAGCGAACATTCATTTCCAACGATATGACCGCTAAAACGCCACTCTTTACGAAGTACCTCCTGTAAATGATCGCCAAAAAGTGCTGGTGTGCCATTGATTGCATTACTTGCTGTCATAACGCCTTCCGCACCGCCTTCTATGATGCACCTGCGATACGGCTCCAAATAATATTCATAAAAGCTGCGCGGATCAATTGATACACGAAGTGGCCGATCTTCTGAATTATAACCGGTAAAATATTTAAGCGTAGCTGCTGTTTTTATATAGTTAGGATTATCACCACGCATCCCCTTTATATAAGCAGATGCCATTTGACCACCCAAATGGGGATCTTCGCCAAATCCTTCTTCTGTCCTTCCGAAACGGGGATCACGCTCTGGCTCCGCCATCGGTGCCCAACGACATAGACCGCCATGTTCACCCTCTCGATAATAGAGGATTCGTGCCTCATCTCCAACGGCTGCCCCCATTTTTTCCATAAGCTTAGTATCCCAAGTCTGACTCATACCAAACGGCTGTGGAAATGTCGTTGTAGGCTTCGGTGCTCCCCAGTTTACGCTTCGATCATGCTTTGCTTCCACACCATGAGCAGCTTCTTCACCCAGATAAGTACTTCGGATTCCAAGACGCGCCACTTCTGGTGTAAGCGTCGATAACATCCTGCATTTTTCATCCAGATTCAGTGCCTCAAGCAGCCAGTCTAACCGTTCATTGATGTCAAGCGAGGCATCCCACAATGGTGTATTCTGGTTTTCCATAATTCTTCAGATCCTTTCACCTCAATAAATGAGAAAGATGCCGCAGGGAACTCTGCAGCATCTTCTTACTTCTTTTCAAGCTCCTTTATCGCAGCTACAACCTCAGCTGCATTCTTCTTTGAAATTCCTTTAGCCAAGCATGCATACTGCACCAGTTCTTCGAGAGATCCGTCAAACCAGAAATTCATGAATTGTTTTACCTGTGCTTCCAAAAACTTCTTATCATTGATTGCTGAAGAATAGTAGAACACACGTCCTTCTCTTCTTCCATTTACATAACCTTTTTCAATCAAATGTGCAATAAATGTACATACCGTTGAACGTTTCCAGTCCTTCTGGTATTTCTTTTCAAGTTCATCCATGATGCCAACCAGACCAATTTCATTATCAGCTTCCTGAATACATCGATAAACTAGCATTTCACAATCCGTAATATCCGAAAACAGCATAACTTCTCCCTCTCTTTCTCCTAATTTATTGCTTAATGCAGGCTAAACTTCATAAGAAGCACAAAAACAAGAGCAAAACCAGCTAAAAACAAAATCGCCTTAATTTTTCCAACTTCACCGCCTACGTAGAACAAAATACCAAATACGATAATCGCCACCACACATGCAAGCAGCAGGTACGCACCTGCAAATGTAACAATAATAGGTGAAATTACTGCACTAAGACCTATCATAAGCAATAATCCAAGATTTCCAGTAGCGAGTGTCAAATGCATTGATACTGGTTTTTGTGTGTTCATCCAGTACTTTCTTGCTACACGCACATACTCTGGAAGTACAAGGCCTACGCCGATCACAGCAACACCAAGCACACCCTGCTCTATGTTCAGCGCATGGGTAAGCGCTGCCGTATTATTCATAAAAAGAACACCGCCAAGACCTGCCAGTGCAAGTCCCACAAGTGTAAACACAATTGCCGGAACAAAATCCGTATCAGGACGGCGCTGAAGCTTACGGTTTTTTCCCATAAAATAAGGAAGCATCCACACAGTAAACGCTACTGCAAGAACACAAAGAAAAAGACCCATTCCCCTAGAGATCGTGCTTGCTGGATGACCTTTACTCCAGGTGTAGTTAGTACAAACAATCAGAAGCACAACGCAAACAAGAAGAAGCACAAGATCGCGAAGTGCATTGCCTGCGAGACGGTACGTTCCAGTGATTCCAAGCATTCCATAGATCAAAAGAAGCTGCAGTACACCAGCTGTCAGCGCTGCTGTAAATACCATGTTCCCAAGACCTAATACACCACCTGAGATTGCTATGCTTAAAAATGGCATCAAGCTAAGTGCAAACCAGGAAAAAATTCGCTCCTGCGCATCGGATGTCGGTCCTTTTCTCATAATAGAAATTCCGCCTCCATTGACTAGCTTTGTACTAAATAACAGTAGAACATATCCTAATACCAATAATAAAATATTCGTTATCCCCATAGAAATAACCACGCCTTTCTGTACACATATATACTTATTCTACCTTTATCTACTATTGATTGTCAAGTAAAAAAGATAGCTGTCCGAAGAATTTTCGGACAGCTATGCATTCTTTTATATTTTATTAAGTATTCAGAAGCACATTCACAATCACTTTTGTTTTTAGATTTCAAACAGAAGATCGCCATATGTTGGCATCGGCCATACCTTGCGCTCTACTAATACCTCAAGCTTATCAACTGGTGCACGTAGCTCATCCATTGCTTCCTTTACAACATCCTTATAATAGAATGCCTGCTCTTTTCCTTCCATAGCAACAGCCTTTGCGTGAACATCACTTAACTTCTTTAATGCCTTATATGTTTCACCAAGAAGCTCGGCAATCTCATGAAGCATACCCTCCTGAGTGGAGATGTTTGCTGCTGCGTATGCAGACTTAATAGTATTTACAGATGCAGCCAGATTGTTCTCATACTTGATAACAGCCGGAATGATCTTCTTTGTTACCATATCAATCATTGTACCTGCTTCAATATTTAAAGTCTTGCTGTATGTCTCATAGAAGACTTCTGCACGAGCCTCAAGCTCTCTCTTTGTTAAGATGTGGAACTTCTCATACATCTCTACTGTCGTTGGCTCTGTAACAGACTTGATGGAGTCAACCCATGTCTTTACATTTGGAAGACCACGTCTTTCGGCCTCTGCAACCCACTCGTCAGTATATCCGTTTCCGTTAAAGTAGATATCCTTGTTCTCACGGATAAACTCTGCAGTCACTTCGCGAACAGCAACATCTGTGTGCTTACCTTCTCTAAGCTTTGCCTCAATTGCATCTGCTGCATCAGAGAATGCTTCTGCCATCATTGCATTTAATACAATGTTTGGCTCTGCAACGTTGCAGGATGAAGCAACCATTCTAAACTCGAAACGGTTTCCGGTAAATGCAAATGGTGATGTACGGTTACGGTCGGTCGGATCCTTATCAACAGCCGGGCACTCCTTTACACCAAGATCAAGCATTCCAGCTGGAATAGATGAATCTGCATATCCCTTCTCGATAATCTGATCAACTACACCACCAATCTGATCACCTAAGAAGATAGAAATAATTGCTGGCGGTGCCTCATTTGCACCCAAACGATGATCATTTCCTGGGTTAGAAGCAGCGGTACGAAGAAGAAGTGCATGCTTTTTCACTGCCTTCATAACGCAGCCAACAACTAACTGGAAGCGAGTATCAGTCTCTGGCTTCTTGCTTGGCTTAAACAGATTAATACCATCATCTGTGGAAAGAGACCAGTTGTTGTGCTTACCAGAACCATTTACGCCTGCAAATGGCTTCTCATGAAGCAAACATACAAGACCGTGACGTGTTGCAACCTTCTTTAAGGTATCCATTAAAAGCAGGTTGCTGTCTGCTGCAACGTTTGTCACAGAGAAAATCGGAGCAACCTCATGCTGTCCTGGCGCAACCTCGTTATGCTGTGTCTTTGCAGTGATACCAAATCTCCACAGCTCTTCGTTTAACTCCTTCATAAAGGAACCAACACGCTCCGGAATTACACCAAAATACTGATCATCGAGCTCCTGTCCCTTTGGAGCCGGTGCGCCAAACAGTGTACGACCTGTAAATACAAGGTCATCTCTCTGTAAATATTTATCTCTGTCTACAATGAAATACTCCTGCTCAGGTCCAACACCTGCAGTCACCTTTGTAGATGTAGTGTTTCCTAACAGACGAAGAAGTCTGACACCCTGCTCACTTACTGCGTCCATAGAACGAAGAAGCGGTGTCTTTGCATCAAGTGCTTCACCTGTGTATGAGCAGAATGCTGCCGGGATACAAAGAATGGTTCCAATTGCATCCTCCTTTACGTAAATCGGTGAAGTCATATCCCATGAAGTGTAAGATCTTGCGCGAGAGGTATCACGAATACCACCTGACGGGAAGGATGAACCATCTGGCTCGGACTCACACAATTCTTTTCCGGTAAAATCCATCATGACCTTACCATCTTCATCTGGAAGCGAAACGAAGGAGTCATGCTTCTCTGCAGTAAGCATTGTCAGTGGTTCAAATACATGTGTAAAATGTGTTGCACCTTTCTCAATTGCCCAGTCTCTTACTGCCTGTGCAACGATGTCTGCAGATCCCTTATCCAGCTTGCACGCCTTCACTTCATTATAAACCTTCTTCGGAAGACGAGCCTTCATCTCAGCATCTGTAAAAACATTGTTGTTAAATAACTCTGTAATTCTGCCGCTCATGTTTTCAACCCTCTCATTCTATACTGATATAACGCTCTGTCTGCTGCCTTTTCTTCTGTTAAGCTATTCTGCAGAGCCACCTGACTGAACTGATATATTATCGACCACTTTACTATGATAAAGTAAAAGAAAGAGCGCCCTTATCAACTAAGATAAGAACGCCCTTGTTCCAGTCAGGTCGTGATTGTCTGTTTCAATCACTGATGACAATAAAATACACCTTTTCATTCAGAAAAGCAAGTGTTTTTCCAGAATCGTTTCACTTTTGTGAAATGTTCCTCTTTTTCACGCTAAACCTGAACGATAATTGTCTTATTTGTTTCAAGCCTTACCTACAGAACCGAACAGCTCCATCTTTTCCTTAACGGTAGCCTTGATTGCCTCAGCACCTGGTGCTAACAGCTTTCTTGGGTCAAAGCCCTTACCCTTCTGATCCTTGCCAGCCTCGATATACTCACGAGTAGCTGCTGCGAAGGACAACTGGCACTCTGTGTTTACATTGATCTTGGAAACGCCCAGAGAGATTGCCTTCTTAATCATGTCAGCCGGGATACCTGTACCACCGTGAAGAACAAGCGGCATATCGCCAACCTTCTCGCTTACTGCTGCCAGTGTCTCAAAGCTTAATCCCTTCCAGTTAGCCGGATATACACCGTGAATGTTTCCGATACCTGCTGCCAGCATGGTTACACCAAGATCAGCAATTTTCTTGCACTCTTCTGGATCTGCACACTCGCCCATACCTACAACGCCATCTTCCTCGCCGCCGATAGAACCAACTTCTGCCTCAAGAGACATTCCCATGCCCTTGCATACAGCAACAAGCTCCTTGGTCTTCTCGATATTCTCTTCGATCGGCAGATGAGAACCATCAAACATGATGGAGGAGAAACCAGCCTTGATGCACTTATAGCATCCTTCATAGGTTCCATGATCCAGATGCAGAGCAACCGGAACAGTGATGTTCATTTCCTCAATCATAGCCTTTACCATAGCTGCTACTGTACCGAAACCGGTCATATACTTACCAGCACCCTCGGAAACACCAAGGATAACCGGGCTCTGCAGTTCCTGTGCGGTTGCAAGGATTGCCTTGGTCCACTCCAGGTTATTGATATTGAACTGGCCTACTGCATACTTGCCGGCCTTTGCTTTCTTAAGCATCTCTTCAGCTGTTACTAACATTGAAGTACCTCCTTTAATTGCTTGTGTGATTATTTTTTCACAATCTTCTGTAAGTATAGCATCTTCGCCGATAGATTTCAACTGGATAGTTACAAAAATTTAATGATTTCCTGTTTGCAGCACTTATTGACTTTTATACATAGGCACGGTATCATTTTAATTAAAAATAATATTCGCAGAAAGGCAATGATATGAAATTCAGCATGAAAAAGGATTCTCCTTTTCGCAACAACATTTTTCCGTGGCTTATCTACGGCTTTGGCACAGGCTTCTATATCATCCTATTACTTGTAAAGATGATTAAGCGTCCAGAACTGCTTTCCCCATGGATCACCATTTTACTTGCGGCTGCCGGCATAGCGCTTGGTGCAGTCTACATGATGTATTTAAAAAAGAAAGTGACAAACCGCCGTCCATACCTTTCTTTAAAACAGGGTATGATCATCGTGTGGGTCGTAGGTCTTTTATGTATTCTTTTGACTCAGATTTCCCACTGGACCTATTGGCTCTGTATTTTCCTGTCAGGAATGAGTGTCGGTTACTTCTTTATTTATATTCCTAAATTCATTGAGATCAAAAATTACCTGACGGATTTGATGAAAGACTATGAAACAGAAAAGTAATGCTTCAGTAAATTTTTCAAATCGGTATAAGTCATAAGCACCGTTTTTATAATTTACTGGAACAGTACTGGCTCTGGCCTATATTCGATTTTAATGACCGCGTATGGATAACTGATATTCGCAGGTTCTTCTCCTTCCGGACCAAGCAATACACTTGTTACAACAATATTCTCTTTTGTCAGATATACGTCTGGAAACTGAATACTGTATCCGCCGGTCAGCTGTTTTCCATAACCAACCACTATGTAGAGTTCATCCTGATCAGCATAGGTCAGTTTGAACTCTCCTGTTTTTTTCTGATCAATGATTGTCTTTAATTCTTCTGGAATCTCATCATCATCCACTACTGTAAAATCAATCTCCTGCAGACGTTCTTCCTTTTTTGATGTACAGCCAAAAGACAGGCAAAAAAGAGCACACAGGCAGATACTAATGACTCGGCAAATCAAGTGATACATATTTCGATACTGATTTCGATATTGATTTCTTTTGTTGTTCATTCTTAAATTAGCAGCAGACATAAAAAGCCTCCATAAATATGATATCTATCTCATATTTATGGAGGTTTTTCTTAAATATGCCAATCAAAGCATTATTCATTCTTAATTGCTCGGAATCTCTTCGCCCTGCTTTACATAACTGCCTGGATTTCTCTTATATGTAACAGTCTGTCCTTTTTCTGGATACATCATGCCTAGCTCGTTGACTGCGTAATCGTAAATACGCTCATAATCAACTGACCCTTCAATTTCACTGCTTTTAGCGTTATTGTCCTCAACAAGGGAAGCATATGTTTTTTGCAATGACGCAAGCTTTGTATTGCTTTGGTTTAACTTTGCCTGCTGACCTACGTAAAAAATACATGCAAATAAAAGCACAGCACACAAAACACCGACTACTGATGCCTCAGCAAAGGTCAGTGCATTTGCTCTTCTTCTGCGCTCTTCAAATTCCTTCTGTACTGCACGTTTGTGAATCTGTTTTTCCCAGCGTTTCTGACGCTCCTGCTGACGCTCAAGCTGTTCCTGCTGGTAGCGATCCAGATAAGGAACTGCCTTGCGCACGGTATTATCGCCGGACACTGCTGTATTAAATTGTCTTTTAAAACTTGGCCAGATTATATTGTCTTTTGGCTCCATGGCGTCCTCATCTCTTCCTGTATATTTCTCGTTCTCACAGTCGTTTCACCGCCATTTCAAGCCGCAGCCCCACGCCATGATCACAAAATTAGTCCATCTTATACGATAAACTATTGTACTCCATAAACGTGAGCTTGTCAATGAAAAGATTACGAAATCCATTCGCCTTCGGGCTTTGCTGTAAAATTAAGCACTAACCTTCCCGATAAACTCTCTTACGCGGGCATTTTCAGATGAAAACAGTTCATCTGGCGTTCCTTCTTCCACGATCACTCCCTGTTCCATAAAGACGATGTGATCGGAAACTTCTTTTGCAAACTGCATCTCATGTGTGACAATAATCATTGTCATATGATTTTGAGCTAACTGGCGGATGACCTTTAACACCTCTGCTGTCAGCTCTGGGTCTAGCGCAGAAGTTGGTTCATCAAAGAAAAGAATCTTTGGCTGCAATGCAAGTGCTCGTGCTATTGAAACTCGCTGCTGCTGACCGCCGGAAAGCTGGCATGGATAGGCATTTTCTTTATCAGAAAGCCCTAGCTGCGCAAGAAGCTTTTTGGCCCGCTCTTTTGCTTCATTTTTACTCACATGATTCACACATACAGGCGCATCGATGATGTTTTTCATAACAGAGTAATGCGGAAAAAGATTAAAGCTTTGGAAAACAAGACCGAAATAAGATCGAATCTGCTTAAGCTTATCCTTTGGCGCATAGACGCAGCGCTTTTGCCCTTTTTTATCATCCTGCTCCCACGCTGCCTTTTCGCCAAGATAAATCAGCTCTCCTGCATCCATCTTTTCAAGAAGCGTTGCACAGCGAAGCAATGTAGACTTTCCAGAACCGGACGGTCCTATAATGGAAACCACCTGACCTTCTCTCACTTTCAGAGAAATATCTTTTAAAACACCACTTTTGTCAAAGCTCTTTTTTACATGCTTCATCTCCAGAAGGACTGTGCCTTCCGCTTTATTATTTTGAACTGCCATATTTTTACCTACCTATAATACGAAAGCCGTTTTTCGATATACTCCATCACTGTTGCCACAATCAGGTTAAATACATAATAGAAAATACCTGCTGCCAAAAGCGGCATTACGCTTGTCTGTGCTGCACCAATTTGCTTGGCGACAGTGAACATCTCTGCAATTGAAATCGTAAATGCAAGCGATGTATCCTTAACAAGTGTAATAGTCTCATTTGTGATGGATGGAAGCACTAGTTTAATTACCTGCGGCAGAATAATGCGAATGAAAGTCTGCGCTTTGTTGTAACCAAGCACCTGTGCTGCCTCGTACTGTCCATTTGGCATGGATTCTATACCAGAACGATAAATTTCTGCAAAATATGCTGCATAATTGATAACAAATGCGATTATAACTGCCGGAAAACGGTAGCTAGGTCCCATCTTCATACGAAACATATAATATGGTGCAAAATATACTACGATAATCTGCAGCATCAACGGTGTTCCTCTCATAACAGAGATGTAAAGCTTTGCAATCAGCTTTATTATTTTGCATCTGGACATGCGCCCAAATGCCACCAACATGCCAAGCGGCAGAGAAAATAAAAGCGTAAGCACAAATATTTGGACAGTCACAAGAAAGCCTTCCGCAAGCTGTGCTGTCATTGCCATTATATCCATAGTCGTTGCCTTTCCAGCTTATGTATTATTTTCCGAGGCAAACACTGTCTGTAAGTCCCCACTTTTCTGCAATCTCTGCAAAGGTTCCATCCTTTACCATCTCATCAAGTGTATCCTGAACTTTATCGCGAAGCTCTTCATTTCCTTTTTTGAAGCCAACTGCATACTGCTCAGATGCTAACTTGTTGTCATCACCTGAAAGCATTACATAAGCGCCCTCTTCTCTTTTATCAATCTGATACTGTGCAACACCGATATCAATAGCAACAGCCTCAACTGCTCCCTGCTCAAGATCCATAAATGCTGTATTATAATCAGCATACTCAATAAGCTGTGAGAATGAATCTTTCAGCGCAATATTGTCCTTATTTTCTTCGTCATTAAGTGCTGCCAGTGCGGAAGAATCCTTCTGAACGGCCACTACCTTTCCTGCTAAATCTGATTTATTTTCAATTCCTGAATCTGCTGCAACAACAAATACCTGACTGTTATCAATATATGGATCAGACCATGTGTAATCATCCTCACGGCTATTCATTGTGAATCCATTCCAGATACAATCAATTGCACCAGTGGACAGCTCCATATCCTTAGAATCCCAGTCAATTGGCTGCTTTACTAACTCCCAGCCCTGTCTGTCACAAACCTCTTCCGCTAAATCAAGATCAAAACCAACATACTCTCCGCTCTCATCGCGATATCCATACGGCGGAAACTCTGCATCAAATCCTACTGTAAAGGTCTTCTGATCAGAGGTGGATTCGCTCTCTGCCTCATCTGATTTTGCCTTTTCTGTATCTGCTTCATCTGCCTTAGAAGATACTTCCTTAGTCTTTTCTTCTGTAGATACAGCCTCAGTATCCTTCTCTGTCTCTTTTTCTGTTGCTTTTTCTGTTTCTTTTTGAGTTTCCTTTGATACCTCAGCAGTTGCCTTTGTCGTCTCCTTTGACTCACTCTTTGAACTAGAACATCCTGTTACTGTCATTGCTGCCATTCCTACAGCAAGTGCTGCTGCCACGATTTTTCTCATAATAATAATCTCCTTTTCTTGGCCGCAGAACGCTGCAGCTGCTTTATTATGCTAACGTATTAGCACTGTGTTATAGTAGCATATAGAATTCATTTTGTCAATCACCTAAAAGCCACCCGGGACAGTAAAAGAGCCAGCGTACCTGTCCCGAAAAAAAACCCCGGCAGTCAAACACTGCCGGGGTTTTAATTTAAGATATTCTCTCTTTAATTACCTTTAGTCTCGTGAACTCCTCACGCTCCTTCTCTTCAAGCGCATTTGTAATGTTCTTTACAATTGCTTCGTAGGTCGGAATCGTGATATTCTTTAACGCATTTGCACGCTTCTGCGTCTTTTTAATGTTTGTTGCCAGACGGATCGCTGACGTCTCTATCGTGGAAAGCTTAATGGTTAGCTCTTTAACACGATTGAATGCCTTTTGCGCCTCATCCAGGCTGACTCTGGTGCTGTAGAACGCATAATTCGGCGTTCCTTCGCTAGCCTCTTTATCATACTCCACAAGCGGAATTTCAGTACCCATGATGCTTCGCGTCTTGATCTTTACAGTATTTTCCACTGGAACTGTCTTCGCGATGTCCTGCACCATATGAATACCCATCTCGATATTGGCCTGCTGCAGCGCTTCATATGCTGCACGGAAAGTCGTATCAATTTCAGTCTGAATGGTGGACGCCTGATCCACAAGATCCATCATTTCTCGCACCAGGATGTTTCTCTTTTTGTCCATCAGGTCATAACCCTGTCTGGCAAGCGCTAACGAGTTCTTGGCTGCGATCAGATTTCCCTTTGTAGGGAACATATTAATATTCATAGCGCCTTCCTCTCTACAGCTTATGCCTGCTTTTTGTCACTGTCTGTATCTGCATCCTTTTTATCGTAATAAACATCAAGAATCTTAGTGTCAATACGGTCGAGTTCTTCTCTCGGCAGCATACGAAGCAGATCCCAGCCAATTTCAAGCGTATCAATGATGCTTCTGTTTTCCTGATCACCCTGTCCTACAAAATGACCCTCAAATGCCTTACCAAATTCCAGATACTTCTTGTCAAGATCAGAAAGCTCATCCTCACCGATAACACTTGCTAAATTTCTGGCATCTCCTACCTTTGCATAACAGGAGAACAGCTGGTTTGCAACAGACTGGTGATCTGCTCTTGTATAGCCCTCACCGATACCATCCTTCATCAAACGTGACAGAGACGGCAATACGCTGATCGGCGGGTAAATATTGTTTCCAAAAAGGCTTCTGTCAAGAACAATCTGACCCTCTGTGATATAACCTGTCAAGTCTGGGATTGGGTGGGTAATATCATCGTTTGGCATAGTCAGAATCGGAATCTGTGTAACTGAACCATTGATTCCGCGCACAATACCAGCACGCTCATAGATAGTAGCAAGCTCAGAATACAGATAACCCGGATAACCTTTACGAGAAGGAATCTCGCCCTTTGAAGAGGAAACCTCACGAAGAGCCTCTGCAAAGGAAGTCATATCTGTTAAAATAACAAGGATATGCATATGCTGCTCAAAAGCCAGATACTCTGCTGCTGTCAGCGCCATACGAGGTGTGATCAGACGCTCTACAACAGGATCATTTGCTAAGTTTACAAACATAGTAACATGTTCACTTACGCCGCTCTCCTCAAATGTTTTGCGGAAGAACTCAGCAACATCATACTTAACACCCATAGCAGCAAATACGATAGCAAACTTTTCATCAGAATTATCACCAAGTGATGCCTGCTTTACAATCTGTGCTGCCAGCTTATCATGCGGCATACCATTTCCAGAGAAGATCGGCAGCTTCTGTCCACGAATCAGCGTGGTCAGTCCATCGATTGCAGAGATACCTGTACGAATATAGTTACGCGGATACTCTCTCGTTACTGGGTTTAACGGCAGTCCGTTTACATCACGCTTAATTTCGGCGTTGACAGGACCCAGTCCATCAATTGGACGGCCGATACCATCAAAAGTACGTCCCAAAATATCTGGTGAAAGCGCTAACTCCATTGGATGACCGGTCAGGCGGGTATGAGTGTTAGTCAAAGACATGTTCTCAGAACCCTCAAATACCTGAATCATCGCCTTATCCTCATAGCAGGCAACGATACGGCCAAGCTTTTTTTGCTTTCCATCTACTACAATTTCAACAACTTCATCATATGCGGCATCCTTCATGCCCTCAATGGCAATCAGAGAACCGTTGATCTGACTTAAACCTAAATATTCAATAGCCATAACGGCTCCTCCTTACGCATTTTTCTCGATGACTTCATCGTAGAATGTATCAATATCTTTCATATACTGATCAAACATATCAAGACGATCATTCGGCACATCATACTTGATATTGATGACACGGTCAAAGATGTTGCTCTGCTTTAAGACGCTCATCGGATGACCCATCGTTACTAGTGATCTAGCACGGTCGTATAAGTAGAGAATGACACGCATCTGCGCTGCCTGCTTTTCAATCGGCACGCATGTATCATCCTTGTGGAATGCATTCTGCTGCAGATATCCCAGACGAACAACTCTTGCGATCTCCAGCGTCAGCTTCTGATCATCAGGAAGTACATCAGAACCGATCAGCTTTACGATTTCCATCAATGCACTTTCCTGATTTAAGATTGCCATCAGGCGATTTCTGTTTGCAATGAAATCCTTTCCAGCCTTTGCATTATACCATGGTGCCAGATCCTGTACATACTCACTGTATGAGGTCAGCCAATGGATAGCCGGGAAATGTCTTGCATAAGCAAGAGATTTGTCCAGTCCCCAGAAGCAGCGCACAAAACGCTTTGTGTTCTGTGTAACAGGCTCTGAGAAATCGCTTCCCTGCGGGGAAACAGCGCCGATAATAGTAACACTTCCGACACTTCCATTTAAATTGTGCATCATGCCGGCACGCTCATAGAATGCAGATAGCTTTGATGCTAAGTAAGCTGGGAAACCTTCCTCGGCCGGCATCTCCTCCAAACGTCCTGACAACTCTCTAAGAGCCTCTGCCCAACGTGATGTAGAGTCTGCCATGATGGCTACATGGTAACCCATATCTCTGTAATACTCAGCCAGTGTCAGTCCAGTGTAGATACTTGCCTCACGCGCTGCAACCGGCATGTTGGATGTATTTGCAATCAAAACAGTTCGATCCATAAGTGGATTGCCGCTCTTTGGGTCAATAAGCTCTGAAAACTCCTCCAGAACCTGAGTCATCTCGTTTCCACGCTCACCACATCCAATATAAACAATAATATCGGCATCAGACCACTTTGCAACCTGATGCTGAGTCATCGTCTTTCCTGTTCCAAATCCACCAGGAATAGCTGCGGTACCACCCTTTGCGATTGGGAACAATGTATCAAGAATACGCTGTCCTGTAATAAGCGGCTCTGATGCTGCATAGCGCTTATTAGTTGGTCTTGGCACACGAATTGGCCACTTCTGAGTCATAGACAGTTCTTTCTTTGTTCCATCATTCTGAATGATCGTTACAATAGTCTCATCAATGGTGTATTCACCATCATTTGCAACGCTCTCTACTGTACCCTCAGTGTCAGGCGGAAGCATACACTTGTGTACAATCATTGGTGTTTCTTGAACCTCAGCGATTACTGTTCCGCCAAATACATGCTGTCCTGGCTTTACTGTAATATGTGCCTGCCACTTTTTGTTGCGGTCAAGTGCGTCTACACTTAAACCTCTTGTGATATACATACCACCGGCCTTTGCGATCTCGCTCAGCGGTCTCTCTATACCATCAAAGATGTTATGAAGGATACCAGGTGCCAGTGTTACAGAAATTGCTGCACCTGTTGAATATACCTCATCGCCTGGCTTTAATCCTGTTGTCTCCTCGTAAACCTGAATGGTCGTTCTTGAACTGTCAAGACGAATGACCTCTCCTACCAGTTTCTGCGGTCCAACATAAACCATTTCACCCATACGAAAAGCAGTCTTTCCTTTAATATAGATAACTGGTCCGTTAATACCGTAGATGATTCCTTTTACATCAGCGGCCATCGTATTCACCTCCGTCAAACTGGAACTCATTTCTAACCTCAGCAATTCTTGAATCCATTGAATTGTCTATGAGTATGCTTCTTGCTGGAATGACAGCTCTCATGCCGCCGCCAAAGGAATACTCGCTCATCGTCAAGGTGCACTTTGTTTCCTCTTCAAGGTCATGCTTTTTAGATGCATCAGCTGGATCCAGATAAATAATAATGTCATCATTTTTTGCAAATGATTTTGCATCTATAATCTGTTTTTTGATCACCTGAACATACTCAGGTGTCTTTTTATAAGCTTCTACAAGAGCAGCAACCTCTTGAAACAGCTTATCTTTAAATTCGGTTTCCTTCTGGCTTAACGCACGTTTATTAACCAGATGCTCATGTGCCAGTTTCTGATTTCCCTGTCTCTTTACAGCTTCCACTTCAACCGCAAGATCTTTCTCTTCCTGAGAAAGAATCATAGCTTTTCGCTCCTCAAACTGCGCATCAAGCGCAGCCTGATATTCCTTAAGCGAGGCATCCATTTCCATTGTGGCATCCTGAACAGATATTTCCATAAAATGGTTTAATTTTTCTTCCAGTGTCAATTAAATCACCTTCCATTCTTTTTCACATTACATCATACTATGGATTATAACTTTAATCCTATTGCTTCGTTTACGTAGGAAGTAATGAAATCTGGCTTGCGGCCTGTTCCATGACGATCAGGAACCTCAATGATCAGAGGCAGCTTGTGATCCAGCTTCACTTTATTGATCAATTCTGGATACTCTCTTCCGAACTTTTCCGTCAGCAGCAGGATTCCGATCTCCTTATCTTCCAGCGCATGGTCTATTGCTTTCTTTAATTCACCCTGTTCGTGAACGACGCAGCCTTCAATTCCGGCCAGACGCATGCCCACAAGGGTATCTACATTGTCACTGACCAAATATATTTTCATATTGAATATGCCTTTCCTGACGTTGTTTCTACTTCTTTACAGCTGACCAAGAATCATGAAGGAAATGATCAAACCATACAGGCAGACACCCTCTGCCAGACCTACGAAGATCAGGGACTTACCAAGAATAGAAGAATCTTCACTGATTGCACCTAATGCTGCGCTTGCTGCACTTGCTACGGCGATACCACCACCGATACAGGAAAGACCAGTTACAAGAGCGGCTGCCAGATAACCCATACCAGTGGAAAGACCGCCTGCTGCCTGTGCTGTCTCTGCTGCTGCCTCTGCTGCCTGTGCGTTTCCACTGAACATAAAGCCGCATGCTACTAACATGATACCGAAGAATGCTGCTGCATTTGTGCCAATTGTGAGCTTATAACGTGCCTTATTCTTTGTTCCGCTTAAGAAATATGCAAATGGAACGACGATGCTTAATAAAAGTGCTGCAAACAATGTAATCTTAACTAACATAATAAAATCCTCCTCTTATCTTTGCTTTGTATTGTGTTTTTTTCAAAAATGTCTTATATCCATGACTGCCTTTGCAGTCTTTTGGATTTCTATTTTTACTGCTTTGTGTTATACGGTTCAAACTCTCTTCCATCACCTTTGTAGAAACGGGAGAACATCTCGTAGTATTCCAGACGAAGTACCTGAATACCAACGATCAAACCTTCCATACCGCATACAAAGAGATTTCCAAGAATAACAACAAGAATATTCGGTGTGCCGCTTTCTGCACCTGCAAGCATCATAACAACCTGCATCATAGCTGCATGGCTGACAGCAAATGCTCCGATACGGACAAACGAAATAGTATTTGAAAAGTAGCTAAGCAGTACCTCGATTAACTCAAACAGTGCCTGAACAACAATCATAACTGGACCTGTTTTCTCCGCTGGCTTTTTCTTCTCACAAAGATCAGTCAGCTGCTCCTTAAATGCAATACACAGAAGCGGTATAATAAACAGTACCGCAAGCAGTGCACCGCCTGGAATGCTGTGACCTGTCATCAGCATTACGATGGCAAATACAAGCAGTCCGTAGAATACAAGACCGGCAATTCCGTTTGTATCAAAGCACAGATCACCGAGACTGTGATTTTTTGCCGCATTGATAATGTGGATTATCATTGTCAGAAGAATCATTCCCATACCAAATGCAACTGCTACAATAAATACCGTATTCAGTCGTCCGATCATAGGAAGATCAGTCATCTTTGACATTGGTCTTAGCCAAATCGGTTCTATTACATCCTCAAAACCAAAGATACTTCCGAACATAAATCCAAAGAAGGTGGAGAATACACCTGCCATACTTATGATGGCTGCAAGATTCATCTTCTTAAAGTGATACAGCAAAAATCCTCCGATTACGAGCACTAAGCCCTGTCCGACATCTCCAAACATCCATCCAAAGATAAAGGAATATGTCAGTGCAACGAAGATGGTCGGGTCAAACTCATTATAATTTGGAAGACCATACATACGAATATACATCTCATACGGCTTAAACAGCTTTGGATTGCGAAGCTTTACAGGCGGCTGTGAAACACGATTTTTGTTGTCATCATGGATAAGACAAATCACATTTGGATCACTTTCAATCTCTGCCTTAAATTTCTTTGCGTCACGCGCTGTCATCCAGAAGCATATAATATAGAAGTTTTTCTTATCTGCACCTGTAACAGCTGCCAATCTTCTTATATCAAAGTTCTTTGAAAACTGCTTAAGCTTTGCCACTGCAGCAAGGATCTTTTCCTTCTTTGAAGAAAGCACATGATCAATCTCGCTCTGCTTTTCCTTTATCTTAGCATCAAGCTCACCAATATGCTTTGTCAAGAGTGCCAGTGCCTCCTCTGGAGTACCCTCATACTCATCCGGAAGGCGAAAACGTTCAAAGTGAAGTGCCTTATAAACAGCATCAATCTTTGCAATCTCATTCTTTGGGCTAAAATATACGCCCCATACATAATCCTGATCCTTTTTGCATTCGTAAAAGATCGTATTGACATTATCGTACGTGTACTGCATAAGCTTTTCCACGTAATCGACTGGGATTCGTCCGAAGCGATACTTTACAGACTTAAATGCAAGCAGCTTGTGAACATCATATCCCAAATTATTAAATGGAACAATCTGATCCACTAATGCCTGCAGCTGTGTCTTTTCCTTGTTCAGCGCTTCAAGAGACTTCTCTGCTTCCTTGATCTTAGCATCTGCATCATCAATTAAAGCTACAGCCTCTTTGACATCCATAGAACTATCCGTCTTTGTTTCCTTTGCTCCCATTGCGGACATAAGCTGTGTAGCTTTGTTTAAGGTCTCGCGGTACGGATTGATCTCAATGAACGGCTTAAGTCCAGTTGTCTCAGAAAGCTCTGTCATTGTACTTTCCAACTGAAACTCATACTTTGACAAATGCTGTTCAATTGCTCTGTCAATATCATCTTTGGGTCCCGTAATGCTTAAGAATTGCATTTTTTCTATCATGGTTACCCCTCGACTTTCCTAAATAAACTTACTTTCTGCACAAAAATGACAATCACTGCGTTACTGCGTATTTCATCAGTTTTGCTGTTGGGATTCCATAGCGTATTCCCTCGATAATTGATGTAATACGTGCAATTTCATGCTCTTTGCGGTACAGCAGCGCATTGAGCGGTGCAACTGAGTATGGATTTTTTCTGCCGGCAAGCTCAAAAATATGCTCTACCAGCTCAGTGTACATCTTTTCCACAAAACGAATCTCAGCAAAATCGTCTGCGTACTTCTGACCATAGTAGCCGTTTACAATGAGTAATCTCGCTTCCTCATACGTAGGCGCCTCTACAATAGCCGTGATGTCATCTGGTTTTAAATGGTAATAGCTAGGAACAACCATCGCATACAGCTCAGGTGCTGTCATTCGGTAGTTTTTCTTTGCACGCATCAGCCACTGGATATTCAGCAGATCGATTCGTCTTCCATAACTATCCGCAATGATCTGTCTTTCTTTTCCCTTAAGAAGCTTATCTTTCTGTTTCCAGATATAACTGAAATAATACACGTCAAGGCTGCCCTCATAGTCGAACAAACTTGGCTCTTCAGTATGGCGTATGGCGTCAAGCGGATGATAAAACGGTGTATTTTTTAATGCATCAATCAACTCATCCACCGTTGTGCTATTCTCAATCGCATCTGTATCCAAATGCGAATGACGCGCAAAAAACGCGCTGCGGTATGCCTGATCCTCTTGGATACTCTGACCTGAAATGACTTTTCGAAGACAACCCTTAAGATATGCCGCCTCATAGTGCAAAAAGTAAAAATCCAAAAACGCTCTTTGCTCTCCTCTGGCGAAACTGTACAGACGATTGTAATCATTGTAAAGCGATCCCATAAGCGTCGCCTCAATCATTCCTCTGTGACTGTCATGTTCATCAAAGTCCCTCAGCAGCGGCTCATATTCGGAAAACTGTCTCAAATAGCCAACTGCTTCACCGACACTCGCACAAGATGCCAGCTGTTCGTACTGCTCCTTCTTTAAGAGCTTTCCTCCCATGGCACGGGCTTTTGCACTGATACCGCTGTAAGATAAGATACCAGAAATAATAATCACCCCTTTTCGTAAGATTTTTTTGGCACAACACTAATGATACCATAAAAGTTATTGCGCCACAATCTTTGCCAGCAACTGTCTGGCGATCGCCGAATGGCTTTCCTCATAAATACGGTCCATATGAGCAAGCTGTTTTTCAAGCTCCTCCTTCTGAGCCTCAAGTTCTTCAGCGATCTTTTTTTCAAGCTCTGCCTGCTGAGCGCTGATTTTCTTTTGTGTCTCTTCATGAACCTGCTTTTCAAAGGCTGCAATTCTGGCATCCTGGTCTTTGGCCATCTGCTTCTTCTTTGCACCTGCCTCCTCAATAATTGAAGATGCTGCAGTTTCTACTTCACTTAATCTTTGAATAATCTGATTCATCTGCATGCCTCCTTTTTCGCACATTCATTATAGTATGATGATACAAAATTGTCATTGGCGAATTGTTTTAAAAAACTCAAATAAATTTCATATTTTTTTTGTTAATTTTTTGTCATACTGTGACGTTTTTCCTCGTTTACGATCGTTTTTGGCGCGTTGACTTTTTAGTAACTATCATATATACTTCTTATATAAGAAGCTTTGTGGTTTGCAATTCCATTGTTTTTTGATTTGCAGACCACTGCAATTAAGTTTGAGGGAGGTTGGAATATGAAACATTTTGCTGTTACCATTACCAGAACCTGCGGTGCCGGTGGTACTTCCATCGCAAAGATTCTTTCCGCTCATTATGGAATTGAATACTATGACCGCATGCTGCTTCGCCTGGCTGCCGGAAACAGCGGCATCAATGAAGCAGTCTTTGCTGCAGCCGATGAGGATACAAAGAAAAGCCCACTATTTAACGCCTTTAAGAAGGTCTATAACGGCGAGCATATCCTTCCGGAAAAAAGCGAATATGCGACAAATGATGACCTGTTTGCCTATCAGGCAAAGGTTATGAAAGAATTAATCAAGGAGAACTCTTTTATTGTAATCGGAAGAGGCGGAGATTATGTATTAAAAGATTATCCGTATTTAGTTCGTGTATTCGTTCACTCTCAGTATAAGGATTGTCTTGCGCATGAAATGGAAATTATGCAGTGCAGTGAAAAGGATGCTGCCGAGCGCATCGCAAAGACAAACAAATACAGAAGTGATTATTACAAGCATTTCACCGGAAGAGAATGGATGGATGCAAGAAATTATGATCTTGTTTTGGATACAAGCCGCTACACCTATCAGCAGTGTGCAGAGATGATTGAAGCAATCGTTGCTGAGCGCATGAAAGACTGAGAGGTCGGAGATGAGATTACGCAACGTCAGAGGCGCACGTGAGGAAATGCTTGTAAATCCCTACGTGATTCAAGAGCCACAGCAGTACAAAGGACATGTTGCTGTTCAAATTTTTGGCAACAACAATCCGATCTTCATTGAGGTTGGAATGGGCAAGGGACAATTTATCACATCACTTGCTGCACTTCATCCAGAAATAAACTACATCGGAATTGAGAAATACTCTTCTGTTTTGATCCGTGCCATTGAAAAGCAGGAAGAGCTTCAGCTTCCGAATTTAAAGTTTCTTCGCTTTGACGCAGAATATCTTCCTGATATTTTTGCACCAGGCGAAATTGCTCACATTTATTTAAATTTTTCCGACCCATGGCCAAAAGACCGACATGCAAAGCGCCGTCTTACAAGCAGCCGATTTTTAGGGCTGTATGACCAGATTTTAGCAGACGGCGGTATTGTCGAATTTAAGACTGATAATCAGCCGCTATTTGATTTTAGTCTGGAATCTGTAAAAGAATCTGGCTGGACACTTCTTATGCAGACACGCGATCTTCACCATAGTGAGTTTGCTGAGGGCAATGTCATGACAGAATATGAAGCAAAATTTTCTGCCATGGGAAACCCAATCTATAAATTAGAAGCCGTTCACGATAAAAAAGCTTAATTATGCAAATGATCACAAAATGCTCCTGCCGCATATCTTGTGGCAGGAGCATTTTATTTGGAGGTCTCCATGCATTGTCATCATTTTCGCAAATTTATTATTCGTCACAGCTGCTGTCCTTTTTTCGACTGCACTCTGTTACATTTATATCGCTGTTTTCAAACTGCCGCCAAAGCCTGTGCCCACTCAAAGAAAAAATGTTCTTCAAAGCGGCCTTGAAAATATTTTTAATTTTTTTTTAAAAAACTGTTGACAAATCAATTGAGCTATGATAGTATATAGGAGTCGCGTGAGTGACAAATAAAAAAGAAGCGCCTCTAGCTCAGTTGGTAGAGCACCTGACTCTTAATCAGGGTGTCCAGGGTTCGAACCCCTGGAGGCGCATGATTAGAAGCATCCGAGTTAATCGGGTGCTTTTTTGTGCTATCGCAAAGCGTTCAGTTTCAAGACGTAAAAAAAGATGGCACAGCTACGTACCATCTCTATTTGATTAAACCTCATCTTCGTTTGTCAGCACATCCTTCTCTATAAAAATAGGACGCTGTTTTCCCTGAATATACATTCTTGCTATATATTCTCCCATAATTCCCAAAATTAAAAGTTGGATACCTCCAATTAAAAGAATCAATGCGACAATTGTTGCATATCCCGGCACATCTACACCGCAGATCAGCCGCTGCAAAACAACCACAATAAAATAGATAACAGCAAGAAGTGACGTGAATGATCCAAGCACAGTTGCAATTTTTAACGGTGCAGTTGAATAACCAATGATGCCCTCCACCGCATACTTAAACAGTTTCCAGAAACTCCACTTTGTCTTTCCTGCATGACGCTCCTCGGCAACATAAGGAATATAGTAAGTATCAAAGCCAACCCATGAAAAAATCCCCTTTGAAAAGCGATGATATTCTGGCATGCTTAAAATTGCATCAACCATTTTTCTTCTGCACGTGCGAAAATCACTTGCGCCATTGACAAATTCTACCTCGCTCATTTGATTAATCAGGCGATAAAATTCGCGTTTAAAGAAAGACAGACCTCTTCCTTCATTTCGCTCTTTTTGAAAAGCGGCAACACAGTCATACTCTGGATGCTCATCCAATATCTGAACCATCTCGCGCACAATTTCAGGACGCTGCTGCAAATCAGCATCAATCAATGTTACAAGATCACCCTTTGCATGCTTCATTCCTGCCAGGATTGCTGCTTCCTTTCCAAAATTACGTGAAAACTGAACGATTGTGATCGGTGTTTCTTCTCTTTTCTCATAAAACAGCTTTTTTAACTCAATCCCGGTATTATCCCTGCTTCCATCATTTACCATAACAAGCTCATACTCATAACCACAGCCCAAAAACGCATTTACAGCTGCATCATAGAATGCTCGGACATTATCCTGCTCGTTATAGCATGGAACCACCAGTGATAATTTCATCCTACTACCTCCTGTCTTGCCTACTTGTCTTTCATATTTAAAAACCAGATTTATCATCCATCGCAATCTGGTCGGATAGCCCCACTTTTTTGCTTCATCGCCTACTATAACACAATTATGCCCTATTGGAAAGTATATTTTACGTATTTCCTTTTCTTTTCAGCATTTTTATGTTATGATAAAGGCCAGTCTGACTGACTTATCAATGTTTCACGGTGCAAAACTGTGCCCATTATGGAAAGGTGTGAATATTGTTTATGAAAACTGTTTTACGTTCTTCTTTTTCTTTATGCCTATGCATATGTCTTCTTTTACTGCCATGCCATGCCACAAGTGCTGCAACAAAGGCTGAAATTGACACCATGCAGGCACATCTGCCTGACGAATGGCCTGATGCGCCTGAAATCACAAGCGAGGCCGCAATCCTCGTTGATATTGATACTGATACAATCCTATACGCAAAGAATGCGACAAGCTCCATGTATCCTGCCAGCACAACTAAGCTGATGACAGCCTATCTGACTCTGTCTAACACTTCTTTGGATGATATTGTCACATTTTCAAAGAACTCTATTTATAGTCTTCCAAGCGGCAGTAGCCACATTGGTATGCATATTGGGGAATCCTTAAGCGTTAGAGACTGTCTGTATGGTCTTTTACTTCCTTCAGCAAATGAAGTAGCAACTGCACTTGCTGAACATGTCAGCGGCTCTGTATCTTCCTTTGTGGAACTAATGAATAGTACTGCTGTAAGTCTTGGCTGCGTAAACACAAACTTTGCAAATGCCAATGGCCTTCAGGATCCAAACCACATGACATGCGCCTACGATTTGTATAGAATTATGCTAGGCTGCCTGCAGTATTCTGATTTTATCTCTATTTCATCCACACCAGCTTATTATAGAAAGGCCGATTCCATTCTAGACCGCGATATTCCTATGGGCACTACAAATAAGCTTATTAAAAAAGATTCCGACTACTACACACCGTTTGTTGTCTGTGGAAAAACTGGCTGGACCGAGGAAGCTGGACGCTGCCTCGTTACGTATGCTTCAAAAGATGGACGCAATTTAATCTGCGTTACAATGAACACAGAAGATCCAAATCAATATAAGGATACTATCCAGCTTTTTAATTACGGATTTGACCATTTCAGTGTGGCAAAAGCTTCTGAGCAGGATCTGACCTACAGCACACAGGCGCTTATCTCTAACAGCCCGCTTGGTCTTTCTGAGCAAAATTCCTCTTTTCTGACACTGGACAGCGCTTCACGCGTCACCGTGCCAGATACTGTTTCACTAGATGACCTGACACGCCGTCCCATTACAAATGAAGATGGCACACATATGCTCTCATATGAGCTTCATGGATATCCACTTGGAACTGCAATGATTATCAACCAGGTTGCACAGGACACAAGTGACCTCTATGTGGCAACTGTCAATTCATTGTCCGATGTGCTTCAGACAAAACCTTTCCACGAAATAAAAATCTGGCTTGTTGCATGCATGCTTGCCGTCATCATTTTGATTATTCTTCTTGTTGTCTTTTTGATTCATTATAATAAGATGAACAAAAGTAAACATCCGACACCGCCAAATCACCAATATCGTATGCAATAAACATTTTATAATACATGTAATTAATCAGAAAAAGGGCTGCGCATTAGCTTGTGCGCAGCCCTTTTTCTGCCGCCTTCTCCATGCGGCGTTTTTTCATTAATTCTGATTTTGCCTTAATCTTTCTGGCTCCCTCTGCATCAGTAAGCTTCATTGTTTTTATCATAAAAACCTGTCCGTCACAGTGCTTTACCCTGATTTTTCCTTTTAACCATCCGTGTCTAGGACAATATGCCAAGCCAAAATACTTGCGGTTGTTATCCGAAAACCAGTTCATTCGTCTTGTGACATTTCGCCCGCATTTATAGCAGACCATTGAACTGACATTTCTTGCTTCCATTGCTTCCTCACGGCTTGGATAAAGCTGTGAGACAAACTTTGAATAACGCTCAAAAACAAGATATATCTCCTCCTGTGCATTTGTCGGAGGTCTATAATAATCTACTGATACCATGCTCTGCCAGCTCTGCTTTTCAAGCTGACTTAACACGCAGCCTGTATAAGCTGCATCATACACAGCACGGTGAAACGGCCATTTCTTTGGCAGTGCCAGCGTCTCAATCACACTCTCAAGAGATGCACGCGCGTGACCATCCAGACAATACAAACTGTAAAGCTTTTGAACATCATAATAAAACAAAGGGAATGCAAACGGATTTTCCATTCCAAAATAGGCAATGTTTCGCTGCAGCTCCGTCAGATCCATGTCGCCCCACGTAAAGAACACAGGATCCTTTCCACACCATTTCCAGAAGCGTTCCATCGCGTCCAAAAACGGTATGCCTTCAGCTTCTAGCTGTTTCATGCTAATGCCAACCACTTCCCGCACGCGGTAAAACAATTCTGTGTACACGCACGGCCGGATCAGGCAGCTAAAGCTGTCTGTCTGGTTTCCGTGCTCATCTAGGCGTACCGCGCCAATTTCAATCACCTCAAACGTAAGTCCTGGTGCTTCCCTATCACGCGTCTGTGCCTGATTCCATTCTAAATCTAATACAATTGAATTCATAAATAATAAATCTTTCTAATATATCCCTTATTATAGCCTTACAGTTAAGCCTCTGCGCCTGGCACAAGCATTTCCAAGCCCTCTACTCCTTCTACTGCATCGCTTATGGAACTTGCCACATGACGAAGCGATACAAGTCTTGAGTAAAATTTTGCGTAGCCTGGCTGAACCTCACAGCCGCGGCGGCCATAAAAATAACTTCTCATCATCTCCTCTGCAGCTAGTGTGATGCCGTTTCCTGCGGCCTGATCCATCGCATCCAAATATAGCTCTTGATCTGTCTGTGCCGCCAGGCCAAGGAGATATTCACCCACTCCATACATTCCGCAGTACTCTGCACACAAAATGCTGATCGTATGCTGCAGATTTTTTCTTTCCTTTTCATCTAATGTCTCAGATAACACCTGATGCAGCCTATTCATTTGTGTCAGAATCTCTGTTACTGCTGGCACCATTGCCTCATAAATCTTCTTTCCATTCTTCTCACTTGCAAGAAGCGGTGCAAATACAGCCATCTCAAGCATTGCTGTGCTTGTAACGTCCTCACCTGCAATCTGTTCACACCGTTTTTTTACCTTCGTTACAGCAGCCTCATCAAAATGATTCAGATATAGTGCAGCCAGTTCCTCGAAACCATCCTCCAAAAAACCACACAATACATTTTCCATCAGCTTTGCCGTATCATTCTCTCCATTTTTTTCCATATCAAGATCAGGATGTAAAAGCGGCAGCAATTCATCTGTAACCATCTGTGTATTTAATGAATCCTGTGCCTGAAGATATTTCATCACGCGTGAAAAATTCAGATACAGATATAAAAAGCTTTCCGTTAACAGCAGATGCTTTGCTTCCAAAATATCTGGCTCGTAGCCGCTGACATTATTTTGATCTGTCACCTGTGACACAGGTGCAAACTCCCAATAAGACCGTAAATGAGGGAAATCAAGTCCCTGCTTTTCACGATACTGTGCCTGTGGCAAACGCCTCGATGCATCACGGCGCATCTGCATCAGATTTTCACGATATTTATCTGGCTGGCCAAAACACTCTTCCTCAAAATAGTCGAGCACATCGGTGATTCGGTCATCACTGATATCAGCAGCCTCATTGCTGTAAAGCCATACAAAATCACTTACAGCATCTTTTAGACGGTGCATAGAATGCTGTGCATGCTTATACATCACCTGATCTAACGCAAGCTTCAGTACAACAGCAGCCTTCTCATAATTCCCCTTTGCAATCAGTCTGTTTCCCTCTTCCTGAAGTGCACGAAAGTCCCAGTTTTCATCATTATACTCCTCGTACCACAGATCTGTCTTACAACTGGGACAAAAATGAGGATTTCCCCAAAAATGTGTGTGACAATTCCTGCATCTTCCCATTTGTATCACTTCCTTTCTTATTTCTTCTTTACCTTGAATAGTCACATTTTAGCACAAATGAATAAAAATAGCAATGCAGGCACTTTCTATTTAAAACGGATTGTGCTATTATGATGACAGTTCATATGTCAACCCATTAAGATGTCAATTTGATATCAATTTTAGGAGGTAAATTATGCAATTGAAGGAAATTGAAAAGCTGGCAGCTTCTGTCATGGAAAAGGCAGTTGATGCAAAAGAAGTAGCTGGTGTCAACCTGCTTGTTTTAAAAGACAAAGCGCCTGTATTGTCGCTTCAGGCTGGCTACGCTGATCTGGAAAATAAGGTTTTAATGGCAGACGATACTATCATGCGCCTGTACTCCATGAGTAAACCAATTACAGCAGCCTGCATGATGATTTTAATGCAGCGCGGTCTTGTTGATTTGAATGATCCGGTATCAAAATTTATTCCGGCTTTTGCAAATCAGACTTACGTAAACGGCAATGCACTTTCCCTTGTACAAAGACCGATGACCGTGCATGATCTTTTATTTATGACCTCTGGCCTTTCCTATGGAAGCGATTCTGCTGCTGGAAAAGCGACATCTGATCTTTTTGCAGAGATGGATGCACGTCTTTCTACAAAGGATGCTATGACAACACGTGAGTTTGCCGACCGCGTTGGAAAAAATCCACTCGAATTTGAGCCGTCCTCTAACTTTATGTACGGTATTTCCGCTGATATTCTTGGTGCACTGATCGAGGTAATCTCTGGAATGAGCTTTGCTGAATTTTTAAAGAAAGAGATCACAGATCCTCTTGAGATGCCAGATACAGGTTTTTTCGTTCCTGCACAAAAGCAGTCTCGCCTTTCTAAGGTTTATGCACGCACAGAAAATGAATTAACGCTTTATACAGGAAATCATCTGGCAATCAAAAATAAAATGGATACCCTTCCGGCATTTCAGTCAGGCGGTGCCGGTCTTGTTTCTACATTAAAGGATTACGCAAATTTCGGCACCATGCTGCTTAACGGCGGAAACTTTAAGGGACGTCAGATCTTAGAGCCAGAAATTGTACGCTATTTCACACAGGGAACACTGCAGCCTTGGCAGCAGGAGTCACTGTCTCGCGGCTGGGGCGGTCTTGAGGGCTATAGCTATGGCAATCTGATGCGCGTTATGAAAGACCCTTCTAAGGCAATTATGTACACAACACTTGGCGAGTACGGCTGGGATGGATGGCTTGGACCTTATTTCTCCAATCACCCAGGCTGCGATATCACTTTCCTTGCTGGTATTCAGCTTACAGATGCCGGTACTACACCAACTGTAAGAAAGCTTAGAAATGTTGTTTTACCAAATCTTATAAATAACAGGTGATGGAATCTATGGATGAACTGATTTCACAGGCTGCTGATTTTATTAGCAGCCTGCTGCCGTTTCTCAATAATATAAATATTGTCGGTCTTATTTTATCTTTTGTCTCACTAGTATTATCAGTACTTTTATGCTTTTGGGGCTATCGCCTGTTTACCTGCTTTACAGCCGGCATCGGCTTTGTAACCGGCGCCTTTTTAGGATTTTTACTGTCTGGTCATTATTTTACAGACGAGTTATGGATTATTCTTTTAAGTGCACTGATTCTTGGTCTTATACTTGGCTTTTTGGCAACCAGGCTAATTCTTTTGTCCACATTTTTTGTCGTCTTAATTCTTGTTTCAGTCTTTTCATGCGGTCTTCTGGTTTCATTTGTCCCTTCACTTTCAAACGTGATGGCCGGCATAATCAGCTTGATTCTTGGAATTGTCGCTGGTGTGATCTGTATAAAACTGCAAAAACCTATCATAATTCTCGTCACTGCCTTTTGCGGTGCACTCGGCACGGTACAAATTTTATTTCAGCTTTTAAAATTTGAACAGATTACAATCTTTTACGGTGCTTTCTTATCACTTGCTATGATCGGAAGCATTGTCCAGTTTTTAAGTACAAGGCGAGACGCATAAAAAAGTGCGCGTAAAAAATGATTTTTTCATCTTTTACACGCGCTTTTTAATATTATAAAATCTTTTAATCTTTTTCCAACAAATATCCTACATTTCGCACTGTGCGGATCATCGAACCTTCCTCGCCAAGCTTTTGACGCAGCGTTTTAATATGCATATCAAGTGTACGGGACTCTCCTTCAAAATCAGTTCCCCACACACGTTCCATAATTACCTCTCTTGTCAGTACCATGCCGCAATTAGCCATAAGAAGCTTCAAAAGCTCATACTCTTTAAATGTAAGCTCGCAGTTTTCTCCCTTTACCATCACGAGATGACGCTCATCATCTAATACCAGATTTCCAACCTCAAGACGCTTTGTCTGCGCACCTGCACTACGGCGAAGCAATGCCTTCACACGCGACAGCAGTTCCATAATGCCAAATGGCTTTGTCATATAATCATCTGCTCCTATGTCAAGCCCACGCACCTTATCAAGCTCTGTAGTCTTTGCCGTTACCATCATAACTGGCAAATGCTTTGTCTGCGGCATTGCCCTAAGCTTCTTTACAATTTCTAAGCCATCCTCATCCGGCAGCATAACATCAAGCAAAAAAAGATCTGGCGTTTTCTTTTCCAATCTCTCGTAAAGTGCTTTTGCATCCTCAAATTCTTCAATTTCAAAACCGCCGCATTTAAGTGCATATGCCTCAATCTGACGAATATCATTGTCATCCTCTACAATAAAAACTAGTGCCATCTTATTACCATGCCTTTCCGCAAATTTTTGCTTGTCTTTTGTGCTTTTGCTATTTTACTTTGACATCATTAAGTCACTACTATACTGCTTCTTTTTTAATTCTACATCTTTTTTATGTAAATTCAAAGTAAACTTTCCAGTTCACGTGTCATAATACAAAAGTTCTTAAAATGTAACTCCCGTATGAATGCGTGCAAAGTGTGATGGTCTAAAGAAATTTGTACACTGTACAAAGCGTGTTTGGCTGTATAAGGTATTTCCATTTGTCAGTGTCAACCTAATCTCTATGATATTATCTGGTTCTTCTTCTGTTCCATTCCACCGAAATGAAAGATCCTCTATCCAAAATCCCTGATAAAAATTTTCATCAAATGTCCAGTCTGTGCCTTGTGACGAACTATCCTTCACAGGATAATAATATAGCGAAAAACATCCCTTTCCATCACCAGAAGCTTCACTTTCCATGCGCACAGGATTTCCATTTGCTGAGTAAAAGCATATTGTTTTCCACCAATCATCACCACTTGATTCACCACCCAGACAAAGCAATGCTCCATCTGCACTTGCTAATGAAAGCTCTCCTTGTGCCTTATCAAGAATTGTGTCACTGACTACAATTACCCTTGATAAAGATTCCATCCTGTAAAACGCATTCATTGCAGCAGAAACTGCAGTTGTTGCTGCCAGTAAAAACATACCAATCAGCGCAAATGTAACAATAACCTCAACAAGTGTGCTTCCGCGCCTATTGTCTTTTATCTTCTTCACTGCTCATCACCTCCATCTGACATGGCTGATGAACGATTTTCATATCCAGTTGTTCCATCTCCAAAGTAAAAGATTGATGCATTTTGCCTGCTGTAGCTGCTCCATTTAGTATTTAATGTAAAGCTGCCATCTTCTCCAGAAAAAACACAGCTTACAGATTCCGTATTTGTCGGGCTAGTCCTGTTTTTATAATAGTCTCCTATTAGCTCCTGTTCTTCTTTTCGTATATCTACAGAACGCGCAATAAGATTTCCCGAAACTTTCAAAGACTTTTGAAACATCAGCATTATTATCATAAGCAGCAAAAATGCCACGATGACGCCTACTAAGCTTACACCCTTTTTATTGTTTACGCATCTTTGACTTAGTCGTTTATACTTAGTCTGCCTTCTGCCTGTCATTTTTTTAATCATATCCCGCATCACCTACCTTCGCTCTGAGCGGATCCAATAAAGAGTATCCTGCACATCCTCATTTTGATTCTCATCATCCGTTGCATAAGCAGTATAAGCATTATAGATTGTAGTAACAGAAAATGGCATGTTATGATATATGCAGTGCACCGTTATATAAAGTGATGCATCCGTATAGCCATTTTCTCCCTCCTCCCAGCTAAGCGTTGCCTGCGCTGACAGCTCATTTGCCTGATTCAGTGCACTGCTGTCCAATGAAAATGTCTGTTCTTCACCAGATGGCCAGCTTCCTGAAATGATCTTGCTGTTGACAAATTCTAAGATAGTTCCACTAGCCTGTGTTTTTTCCTGCTGTGATGGTGTCACCGTTAACTCTTTTTCCAGCTCATCTGCAAGCGATACAGCAAGTATTCTTGACTGCTCCTGATCCTTTACTCGTCCCGCATTTTGTGTCATAACTGAGGAGGCCAGAAGAAGTGCAAGCGACATCATAACAAGAACTGCCATGATACACACCACAATAATCATCGCTATTCCCTCTTGTCCATTTCTTTGTCTGTGCTGTTTCATGGCAGTCTCCTTCCCCAAGCTTGTATATCGGTATCTTACCACTATAAAGCATCTGCTGTCAATCAATCCACATAAACGCAAATAAAAACCAGTGGGGACAAACAAAATATTACTGTTCTTTGTGTTACACCCACTGGTTTTTCATGCTATTTAGTTTTCTTCTACGTTTTTCGCGGCAATATACACACTTGCTGTCTGCGGTCCTACAGTCACATGAAGAATACCATCCTCGGCACGCTCCATAACTTCACCGATATTGTAGGTTGACTGTGTTGTCTGGATCACACGCTTTAAACATGCATTTTCCAAAATACCAATCTGCCATATTGGAAGATCTACTGTAAGCATCTCTCTTCTATTATTAATAAGAATAACTGCCTGCAGCTTTTTATTAAATCTGCCATAGCAAATCCAGTGAGAACCGCTTGCAATCGACTTATAGGAACCACTTCTAAAGCACTCATATTTTTTGTGGATACGAATCATATCCTTATGAAACTCTATAAGTTCCCAGTCTTGTTTTCCCCACGGATAAGATCTTCTGTTGTCTGGGTCAGTCCAACCAACCATACCAGCCTCATCTCCATAATAAACAGTTGGTGCGCCTGGCCAAGTCATCTGCATGACAACTGCCTCTCGAAGAATGCACTTTTCCACATTTTCATTTGCGGCTTTAGCGCCCTTTGTCGCAATACGTCCGACAGTGCTGTTTGTTCTTGTAAGGAAACGAGAATGATCATGATTTGACAGCTCATTCATAGCAACGTCTAGTGACTGGCGTTGGAACTTGCTCATATTGTGTTCCATTGTACGGAAAAACTTGTCTCCATTTCCATACCATTCAGCCTGAAACTCATCACTGTGCTTTTCCATACCTGTCAAAAACCATGTGATTGGCTCCATAAACGCATCATAGTTCATGACTGTATCCCACTGATCACCGCGCATCCAGCTGCTTGGATCACCATAGTGCTCAGCCAAAATAATTGCCTCTGGATTTGCTTTCTTGACAGACTTTCTAAAATCCTTCCAGAACTGGTGATTAACACCAATACTATGACCAAGATCTGCTGCCACGTCAAGACGCCAGCCATCTACATTATAAGGTGCACTGACCCATTTTTTTCCTATACGAAGAATATAGTCATATAACTCCTTTGAACCCTCATAGTTAAGCTTTGGCAGTGTATCATGTCCCCACCAGCCCTCATAATTCTTATTATACGGCCACACGCCTCCAGTAAAACCAAAAAAGTCGTGATATGGGCTTGACTCAGATACATATGCACCTGGCTCATATCCTTTTTGTCCTTCATAAATACACTCTCTGTCAAGCCATTTATTGAAGGAACCACAATGATTGAATACACCGTCAAGAATAACCTTCATGCCTCTTGCATGAATTTCTTTTACAAGCTCTGCAAAATATTCATTTGATGCCTCTAAATTTTCTTTAGAGGTAACACGGCAGATATAACGACTTGCCTTTTTGTTTTCCTTCTCATCCTCTTTAAGAAGCTCGCCATCATCCTTTTTGATAACTGCAAAATGCGGATCAATATAATCATAATCCTGAATATCATATTTGTGATTAGACGGAGAGACAAACAGCGGATTAAAGTAGATGACCTCAACGCCAAGCTCCTGTAAATAGTCAAGCTTTGCGCGCACACCCTGAAGATCACCTCCGTAGAAACGTCCAATATCAAGATTTGCCGGAAGACTATCCCAATCAGTTACGCGCTCACTCTGTGATCCTACATAGTAATACTCACCTGAGAGAACATCATTGGAAGGCTCTGCATTATAAAAGCGATCCACATAAATCTGATAAAATACTGCACCCTTTGCCCACTCTGGCGTATGAAAGCCCGGTGTGATTCTAAATGCATACTTCTGGCGCAAATTCGTTGTACATCCTAATTTATTATAATAACAGATATCCCTGCCTTTTTCGATCTCGAAGTAATATAGATAAGACGTACTTCCAACGCTTATCTGTGTCTCATAAAAGTCAAACAAACCTTCTGTTCTGACCTTTTCCATTTTGATTTCACTTTTTCTTGAAATCAAATAGACATTGTCCACGTTATTGGCCAATGTCCGAAAGCGGATGACAACAGAGTCGCCCGCCTCCGGCTCTGCCGGAGTACGGTAATCTTCTGTTTCATCACAAAATAATGCATTTTTTACTAATATATCACTGAACTGCATTTTTTTCGTGGCTCCTTTAACCGTGCGTTATTATCTGCCTTCTGATGGCATACCTGACATGAGAGATGTCTGCTCTGCACCCGGCTCTGGAAGCTCCCTTCCATCAAAGATCGCCTCAAACTCCGCGTTTCCAATTTTTTCACGCTCGATTAATACCTGTGCACAGCGGTGAAGCACGTCCATATGCTCAGTAATAATCGTCTTTGCCTGTGCATATGCCTCATCAATAATACGCTTCACTTCTATATCAATTTCTCTGGCAACATCTTCACTGTAGCTTCTTGCATGTCCCAGATCTCTGCCGAGGAATACTTCTTCCTCACCGCTGTCCTCATAGTTGATGGTTCCAAGACGTTCTGACATACCATATTTTACAACCATTGCACGGGCTGTCGCTGTCGCCTGCTTGATATCCTGTGATGCTCCTGTTGTGACATCGCCAAATATCAATTCCTCGGCAACACGACCACCAAATGCTACGATAATATCTTCTTCCATGCGCTTCTTTGTCATAAACATCTCATCCGCCTCTGGAAGCGGCATTGTGTAGCCTGCCGCACCCATTCCAGTTGGAATAATTGAAATGGTGTGTACCTGACTTTCATGCGGCAATACATGGAACAAAATTGCATGGCCTGACTCATGGTATGCTGTGATGCGCTTTTCCTTGTCGCTGATGACCTTAGAGTGCTTCTCTGCACCAATTCCCACCTTAACAAAGGACTGCTCTATATCGCGCTGGCTGATGTAGCCCTGTTTGCTCTTTGCCGCATTGATCGCAGCCTCATTCATCAGATTTTCCAGATCTGCTCCGGTAAATCCTGCTGTTGTCTGCGCAACACGTCTTAAGTTTACATCTGAGCCAAGCGGCTTATTCTTTGTGTGTACCTTTAAAATTTCTTCTCGTCCCTTTACATCTGGACGTCCTACTGCCACCTTACGGTCAAAACGTCCCGGACGAAGGATAGCCGGATCAAGAATATCGACACGGTTTGTTGCTGCCATAACGATGATTCCCTCATTGACACCAAAACCATCCATCTCTACGAGCATCTGGTTTAATGTCTGCTCTCTCTCGTCATGACCGCCGCCAAGACCTGTTCCTCTTCTTCTGGCTACAGCATCGATCTCGTCAATAAAAATGATGCAAGGTGCATTTCTCTTTGCCTGTTCAAACAAATCTCGTACACGTGATGCACCGACACCGACAAACATCTCTACAAAGTTTGAACCAGAGATTGAGAAAAATGGCACGCCTGCTTCACCGGCAACTGCCTTTGCAAGCAATGTTTTTCCTGTTCCCGGAGGGCCTACTAAAAGGATACCCTTTGGGATTCTAGCGCCAAGGCTTGTGTACATATTTGGATTTTTAAGAAAATCCACCACTTCCTCAAGTTCTTCCTTCTCCTCTTGAAGACCGGCAACATCCTTAAATAAAACTTTCTTGGAGCCGCCTGTTTCCATAACAGCTCTGCTTCTTCCGAAGTTTGCCATGCTCTGACCGCCTCCGCTGCCACCTCCCGGTGCTGCCATACGGCCTGTCATTGCTACGAACACAAAGCTTATTCCTATGACTAAAATAAGTACAGGAAGAAGTGTATTTAGGAAATAATTTTCTTTAACTGCTGTCAGGGTAACTTTTATACCGTTATCCTGTAAACGGTCTAACTCAGCATTGACATCTGATACGAATACACGATATTCTGTCGATGAACCACTGACAAAAAACAACACACTGCCCGTCGGCACCTTCGCATTTTGTTCAATCTGTGCCTGAGCGATTTTTTCTTCTTCCACAAATGAACGATACTGCGAGTATGTCACATTAGTCTGCGTATAAAGAGAACGCTGAAAGAAGAAAATTAATGCAATTACAATTGCAATAATAATGGTATATGCGATTATTCCATTTGACTTTTTCAATTTACTCCTCGTTTCTGCAAATATTTACTCAGTCTCAACCACACCTACATACGGCAGATTGCGGTACAGCTGATCATAGTCTAATCCGTAGCCAACTACAAACTCATCCGGTACCTGAAAACCTGTATAGTCGACATTTACATCATCAACCTCGCGACGCTCTGGCTTGTCAAGAAGAGTACACAGACAAATGCTGGATGGCTTTCTCTCGTTTAAGATCTTCATCAGATGGCTGAGTGTTCTTCCAGAATCAATAATATCCTCAACTACCAATACATCTCTTCCCTCAATAGACTGATCCAGATCCTTGACAATCTTTACGATACCGCTTGACTTTGTACCAGCACCATAGCTTGATACGGACATAAAGTCCATAGTTACCGGAACGGTAATTCTCTTTGCAAGTTCACACATAAAAAATACGCCGCCCTTTAATACACAAATCATGTGAACCGTCTTTCCCTCATAGCGTTTGCTGATCTGCTCTCCCAGCTCGCGGATTCTCTTGTCGACTTCTTCTTCAGAATACATTACACGAATCTTATCTCCCATTTTTGCACTCCTCTGCTTTTTTATTTTTATAGTTTTGAGTCAATTTTCTGACTATCGTATGCGATGATCACTGCACTGTTCTAACTTCAAGCACCAGCCTTGTATGTTTGGTGATTTTACAATCTTCGGCCATGCGAACTCCTGCAATCCACAAAACACGGCTTCCAGATGCCAGAATAGGAATCTGATCCCGCTTTGCAGCAGGAATTTTAGCATTAATCATGCAGTCGGAAAGCTTTTGCGTATTACCCTTTGTATCAATGCAAATACGGTCTTTCGGCCTTCTTCTACGCATAAGCAATCCTTCTTTTATTGTATCATAATCAAACCAGTTTACACAACAAGTTTGTGGAATTTTTTTCTCACAAACGGGGAAAATTGAGTAAACAGCCTTACCAATTTTGCTGTTTGGCGATTGTAAATCCTGATTTTCTTCTTTATGCTCTGAAAAGCTCTCTTTTTCTATGATTAAAAACTCATATTGAATACGTGCCTTACGTCTTTGCGGCAGATTTACCATGCTTCCTGTGCGCTTTGACAACAGCCCTATAACAGATTCAATATGTGTCCTAGTTATATCTTTTACTCCTCCTGTATGCGAAATTGCCTCCTGAATCAGATATCGCTGTAAAATTGGTTTTTGTTTCTTAAGCTCTTTTACAGGAAGCATCATTTGCTTATGCAAGACACAATGCCATGACGAAATAAGTGCCTGTGCCTGATCTCTAAGATATTCCTCTGCCTCAGAAAAATCACCCGCTGCACATGCTATGTGCTCAGCAGCCTGCGCATTATATTCACTTGAAAGAAGCGGCAGAAGCCTGTTTCTGATACGGCTTCTGAGATAGTCATCTGTCAGGTTTGTCTCATCAATGCACCATCCCTGCCCATTTTCTATAAGCCATGCTTCAATCGCCTCTCTTCTCATACCTAAAAGCGGACGCACGACAACGATATCTCCCTTGTCTGACAAGCTGCGCTTACAAGGTATTCCGCTACATCCACGAATCCCGCTTCCACGCAGCAGATTCATTAGCACTGTCTCAGCCTGATCATCCATATGATGTGCCACTGCAATTACAGATGCACCGCGTTTTTTTGCTTCATACTCAAATGTTTCATAACGGACACAACGCCCTGCCTCCTCCTCAGTCAGATGATACTTCGCTGCAAGAGCCGGCACATCACATCTTTTTTCAACAAACTCAATTTCTTCTTTTTCGCAAAGCTGTCTTGAAAACTTAAGATCATGCTCTGCTGACTCACCACGTATGCCGTGATGAACATGAATTGCTGTTATTGAAAGATTATATATTTGCTGCAATCGTTTTAGTACCAATAAAAGACAGACAGAATCTGCGCCTCCTGACAAGCCTATGATGACATGATCACCGAAGGAAAACAGCTTTTTTTCATCAATGTATTGCTTGATTTTATCTATAAATTTATCGTGTGGAATCATTTTTATCTCCTTTATTTTTTCCAGAAACCAGCTACAAGCACTGTTCTGTCGTCTCTGGCATTTTTTGTATTTCCTGCAAATGCCAAGATTTTTTTTGCAATCTCCTTTGGATTGTTTTCTTCTAGCTTTTCACAAAAGCGGCACATCGTCTCCTCCTTATCGTAGCCAGGTATTTCTTCTAGCACACCATCGCTAACCATAATAATAATATCTCCATCCTTTAGACGAAGTATTTTTTCCATCGGTGCGTGCTCCTGCAATATTCCTGCCGGCATACTGTCTGCACCAACCTGCATCGTCTGTGTGCCGCGCTTTAAAAAAGTGACGGCTGCACCGGATTTTGTAAGCTCGCATATACCGTTTGCACAGTCAATAACTGTTAAATCAATTGTGACAGGATGTTCCTTTGCTTGAATCATCAGTGCACTGTTAATCACACGAATGAGAAGTGACGGCGAATAGCCTGCCTCGCAAAGTGATTCTGCAAGCTCTGTGACTCCCGCACTTTCCTTTCCTGCAACACTTCCGCTTCCCATTCCATCGCATAAAAGAAGAACCTTTTTTGCATTTGACAGCTCCATGCACGAAAAGCTGTCTCCTGAAATATCATTTCCGCTTTTACAGCTAGATGCAGTGCCAAAAAGCACAAAGTATGGACACTCCTCTTCAAAACGAACCCAACGCGTCACTGATGATACAAGAAGCGGCTGATTTGCACACAGCACCATGCGTTTGCCAAGAACCTCTTCAATGCGCTCGCAGACAAGCTTCATTGAAATACAGCGTGCACTTTTGGCACTGAGCGCCATAATTAGCTGTCTGGCTCCATTTTTATTTTCAGTCATGTAGATTCGCTTTGCCTCTACACCTGCCCATAGCAGCTTCTTTTCCAGATTCTCACGCACAGCTCCGGACAACTCTTCTTTTTCCTGCATCTGCCCGACTGTTTCCAAAAGCATCTGCGCACACTCAAAAAATTGTTCTGACAAAAGCTGACGCAGTTCAAGATAACGCATGCGCCAGTCAGTTTCAAATGGATCCTTTGCTACATCTTCTTCTCGATACATAGAAGAAAGCTGCGAAAAGGTCTGCGCCAATGCCGGCAATCCTTCTCCTGCCATATCTTCTACCGCAGCCTGCCATACTGGTATGCTTTCTTGTTCATTAAATCCACAATCTTCCTTAAGCAAATTTTGTTTTTGCGGACATGTAAGTTTTTCAGGAAGCAATAAAAATACAACACCAACTGCCAAAACAGACTCCATCGTCTGAAATAAAATAGCCGGAGAATATACAATTCCAACGCCAAAAGCTGCCGCTGCACATGCTGTCACGCTAGCCATCCTGCCTAAACTACGAAATGCGCCGGAGAAAATGCCAAGAAGACACAATATGCCAATCTGCGCTGCCTCACCGCTCACAAGAGAAAGCATAATTCCACTTATGCTTCCAGCAATTGCACCTGCTCCTGGTCCAAACCTATATCCAAAAAAGAGTGCACTAAAAAGCAGTACTACCTGTATGACCAGATATGTTGCCTGCCCACTTCTTAACACAACAAAAAGCATTCCGCCGATCATAAAAAAAATTAGGCCAAGTCGCCCTATGCCCATTTTTTTCATCTGATTATTTTGCCATCTTTCCAGACCTTCCACTTGCTTTCGACCTCCATTTCTGAAAACACAATTGTTTATCAGCTGCTCTTTTTATCATAGCTTAGTTTTTTTGAAATGTCTGTCGAAAAGACGGTGCGATTAAAAAAAGTGCCGCTTCGCGTTTCCACGATACGGCACATCATTCACCCTTAAATATGATCTCGTTTTTATGGATCAAGCCTAACTTTTCCTTTGCATACCATTCAGCAAATTCATCGGTTTTCATGTACTCGCTGTACTCATCGAGTTCTTTGCTTCGCGCCTCTTCCTCGGCAATCTTTTCCTCGAGGAGCTGCTGCTGTGCCAGATTCTGGGCGTTTTGCTCTGCCAAACTGTTTCCACCAATCCAGGTCATCACGCTTAACAGTACTACTGTCACAAGTGCCAGTGCGATCCATTTGCGATTGGCTCTCCTTCGGGCTGCCATCTTTCCTGTCAATATTCTCACCTCTCTTATTGCGGCTATGTTTATCCTTTTCTTTTATCATACTTTCTTTTTGTGTCTTTTTCAACCTCTTTTTTTCCATTTTTCGCCTCTCCAGACGTTTTTTTCGCCATGCGTGGCATCTTCTTTGCATTTTAAGTCGTTTTTTTCTAATCTTACAAAACAGACTGCCTGTCAGCTTTGCCGGACCAAGCTGATACAATGCCATCCCAGCTGCAATTCCAATCAGAGAAAAAAGTCTCGGTGTTCCATTATTCTCCCGAAATAAAAGACCAAACATCAAAAAACTTCCAAACGTCCAAAACAATACATCCTGCACGTCCAAAAGAAGCTTTGGCTGACGAAATACACGGCGAAAAAAAATAATCGGCTCGTAGCCAAGCCGCATCAAAAATCCTAGCAGAAATGACCGCATAAAAAACACAAGCTCGCCTGCAACACCTCCGATTACCTTAGCAGCCTCTTCCAAAATGATTCCCCCTGACTTTGGCCTTTTTGCTCCTGATATTCCAGACTGTTCACACAGCCCTCCACCTCAATGATCCCCTTGTCTAATGCCAGCTGCTTCATATGAAGACCATCACCACGTATTTCTAGTGCCTTGTCTGTCGTATTTATTTGTATGATATGTTCGTCATACGCAATCACATCAGTTACACCGGTGATTTTTAAGCTCCTTCTGTGCTCTAAAATCAGACAGTGTTCGCGCTCAATATATTCCTGATCTTGATTTTGTTCCAAAAAAAGACCCCCTAACAATCGGATTTTCCGGTATACCGGTCTATTCCAATATATTAGGGAGCCGCTGATATTATGCTATTGCTCTTAAAGATATTCAAACATTTCCTTTGCATCTTCTTTACGGATTGTCTCCTGCACACTCGTGATACGCACCTTAACTGTTTTATTACCAAAGGCAATCTCTATAACATCTCCAACCTTCACGTCTGCGCTCGCTCTTGCCACTTTATCGTTAAGCATAACGCGTCCGCTGTCACAAGCTTCATTAGCTACCGTTCTGCGCTTAATGATGCGAGATACTTTCAGATACTTATCCAAACGCATATCAATCTCCTTCTAGTTAAAATTCCCCCTACAACGCAAATGCATTTTAGGGGGAATTTTTGCACGTTTTTCGCTCAGATTTTAAAAATCATTACGCGTTAATTGCATCCTTTAATGCCTTTCCAGCCTTAAACTTCGGGTTCTTAGATGCTGCGATAGTCATGGTCTCACCACTTCTCGGGTTTCTTCCCTCTCTCTCTGGACGCTCTGCTACCTCAAAAGTTCCAAAGCCAACCAACTGCACCTTATCTCCAGCCTTTAATGCACCTTCTACTACTGCAGTGAAAGCCTCAATTGCCTTCTCTGCGTCAACCTTCTTTAATCCAGCCTGCTCTGCAACTGCTGCTACTAATTCCTTCTTGTTCATTTGAAACTCCTCCTTACATCTCACACGGTAAGACTAGCAAAATATCCTTTAGCTAAAACTGACTTTTGCTTTCTCTTACACGCTTTTTTCCTCATTTTGCATATCTTTTTTAATGCTTTTTTACTGTAACACACGTTATAAGGTTTTTCAAGTCCTAAAAGAAAAAAGTTATGCAACGGTTCACCTTCGGTGCCTCACCCCTCCATTTGCTTTCCCAAGAAGGAAGCGGCGCAGGCAGCTGCTTTATATTCTGTCTCGCTAAAATGAGTTTGATTTTCGCGGCTATATAAAATGACAGCACCTATACAGTCTCCCTCGCAACAAATCGGATAGATGGCCTGTGCACTGTAGCTGTCTTCGTCTCCGCTTATCAGCGGAATTGTCTTTTTATCTAATCCGGCCTGGATGCTGTTTTCGCGATTGATGATCATTTCTTCGAGCTGCCTACTTATTGTTTTTCCAAGAAGTTCTCTTTTTCCGCCGCCTGCCACCGCAATGATCTGATCGCGGTCAGACACTGCTACCTTTTGATTCATGGTCTGCGCAACAGACTCCGCATATTGTTTTGCAAAGCTGCCTAACTCCATCATTGGAGAATATTTTTTTAGAATAATCTGTCCTTCCCTGTCTGTAAAAATTTCAAGCGGTGTGCCTTCTGCAAGACGCATAGTTCTTCTGATTTCCTTAGGGATCACCAGTCGTCCAAGTTCATCCACACGGCGCACAATTCCTGTTGCTTTCATATCTTCCAATTCCTCCTGATTTGTATTTCTAATCATTTTAACTATTCCATATTTTGCGTTGTATGGGTAGTATATGGAAAGCAGGAAATTTTATACGCAGCAAAAATTACATTGTGTTCATGCACTTCTTACAAAATCATTCTAGCAGATCCTCTGCCTTACAGCCGAGTACTCTAGCTAATGCAAACAAGTTACCTGCACTTGCTTTGTTTATATCCTTTGCCCGCTGTTCATACTGCTGAATCATTCGTAGTGTTACTCCTGATTTTTCAGATAGCTCTTTTTGCGAAAGGCCAACTGCTTTGCGTACAGTCTGTAATTTTGTTGCTATGTTTTTACGTTTCAGTATAGAGTTTGCTACATCAACAAACTTTTCCTCTGACGCTTCATGCAACGTGGGATATAATTTTTGAACAACCCCGCCCGACGGGTCGGACGAGGATTCCGTTGCAGCCGTCAGGATTTCTCACATTGGGATGCATTGGAACCGCGATTTAGTCCAGAGTTACGCTTTTCCTAACTTCGCCGACATCTTGCGGTGCTTTGTAAGTCAGGAACAGGATTGCCCTAGTGCCGTCCGTCCACCCCCACATTGTATCATACGATTGATACACATCCAGAAAGTGGTGACAAAAGGGCAAGATTTACAGTTACAATTCTATATTGTTTTCGGGTTACCTTGATTAAAAAGTTTATAGATTACTCAAATATTGGCATATACCGTATTTTCATTTCAGCGGCTAAAGTTCTTAAACTTGGTCGCTTTCTTTCTTCTAGCACCTCATACGGAATGCTTCGGTAGAAGAAATGTTTTCGAATACCTGAAAATGTATTTGTGATCCTTGCCCAGATATTCTTGTAGGTTTCTTGTGAAAACTCTGGTACAGTACCTTCTTTTGTTTTCAACAAATTTAACATTCGCGAGTCTGGTACCAGTTTCTCATACAAACCGAGACCTACCAGACCAATCGTATATGCCGCAGCTTGATGAATGGAAATTCCATACTTTCGCATGAACAGAAACTTTCCCATTTGACTGGTATAGGCCGGATCAATCTTGCAAAAGGCAATTTCTCGTTTTAAGCTCTGATTTTCAATGCTTGATGCAATCCTCTGATAAGCAAACAAGGTCATATGATGATTTCCTTTTCGGTTTCCGTATTTTCTGGATGCCAGTTTGATTGTTAAATCAATGTCTTCCACAATGAGACGTTTATCCTTTTCTGCACACCAATCAAATATATCCTTCACTGCTACTCCCAAAATATTTGTAACCTGACCAGTAGATTTGTTCATAAGGTCAAATCGAATTAACTTCTGGTCAAGCAGTTTTCCGGTTTCATCCAGTTCTGCCAATGCAAAATAATCATAATTAATATCCATAGAAATTGCACCATTTCCGTAATAACTGTTTTCATATGCTTTTAGCTTCATAGTAACGGAGATGATCAGATACTGCTTATTTTCCTTATCACGCTTCAAAATGAAATTGTAGCAAAGTGACTGTCGATCTTCTGGCTTGCAGGTAAAGTTTTTCTGAAAACTTTCTTCGTTTCTTGGAAGCTTAAAATCATGAAAGATCGTAACAGAACCATCTATGCAGGTAACAGACAGATCTTTCCCATCATATTTACACAGGAAGTTTCCATACTTTGACGTATGTCTGCCCGGAAGTGACATACTCTGGTGGCGCTTTTCAAAAAACTCTTGTCTCCATTTATTAGATGCCTTTTTCGAAGTTTTCTGGTCCTTATCATTTGATGAATCATCGGATTTTGTAACTTCAACTACATCTTTCTCAGAATACAACTTCTTTCCACCAAACACAATCCGCTCTGGTGGAAGTTTTTCAAGGTTCTCCAGTTTCTTCGCTTTGCGTTTTCTTGCTTCTGTTACCAAAGCCAAACGCGTCTTTAACTTACGAATATCAGCTTCAACCTTACGCTCATACTCATCCAGATTCACCATCATCTTATTAAACAAAATGATCTTAAATCCTCTAACCTTCGACTGGCATTTCGGATATGGTTTAATCCATTTTTTTGTTTTTATATAGAGACGAATGGAGTTTTTAATTGCTCTCTTTTTATCCAACTCTTCTTTCACAGACTGAATCTTTTCATCACGATTCTTTAAATCTGCAGCGATTGTCGTTTTATAATACTTTTTTAGTTCCTTTTGTGAAGAAATCTGTCCAGAAGCTGCTGTATAGATTGCTGCATTATAATAATCATTGGTTTTGTATTTTTCTTTCAAAAAGACAGGATAGGCATGGTCAAGTAACGGCCCTGCATTTAAATATTTCTGATCATAGAGTGCATTGTACAGATCCATTTTGGCATCATTAAATACACGCATCGTCTCTAGAAGCGATGCGGCATTTTCAATGGTTTTCTTATCTAAATAGTAACGCTTATCCGAATTGATTGTCCTTGATAGTTCCATGCAAATTACCTCGGTTGAAAAATAGGTTAACTGTTGCAATATCTCTTTAAATATGCTATTATTATAGCACATTTAAAGAGATATTGCAAGTATCGATTGTAAAATGAATGGAGGTTTTTTATGGACGATTTAAACAGAAAACGACATGCCGTTTACAAACTCACTTATCATGCAGTGTTTGTTATTAAATATCGCAGAAGGGTAATGACAGAACCCATCATTACACACATGAGACAGTATGCTACTCATCTGATTGAACAGTGTTATCAGGGAAAGCTTCTCGAACTAAATGGAGAACCCGATCACATCCATATCCTGTTTGAACTTCCTGCAACAGCAGCTCCATCCGTTGTTGTGTGCAGTCTTAAGACCCAACTTTCAAAAGAAGTTCGAGCAAAATTTTGGGATAAGATCAAAGATAAGCTCTGGAAGGATAGCTTCTGGTCAGACAGTTATTTCATTACCACTACCAGAGGCGCAAACATTGAAACACTAGAAAGATATATCCAAGACCAAGGGATTGAAAAACCAAAACGAAAATATACCAAAAGACAAGCAAAGAAAATGTGAAAATACCATTGCACTTGATATTGATTTATTTTTTATGCCGCATTCATCCCCGCCCGACTATGTCGGACGAGGTTTTCTGCGGAGAACTGGATAAAAACACAAAAAAGCCTGAAAGCTCTTTTCTTGAACTTTCAGACTTTTTTAATATCATGATATTTTAGGGGACAGATATTGAGCCAGTAGTGACACTTTGTGAGCCACCGTCCCTGTCACCGTGGTCATATTGCAACCATTTTTGAAATACAAGTCGATTGCCTGTTGTTTTTCTTCGGTGCTATACTTGTTCATTTCTTCCTCCTAACATCTTTCGACATTAGGTCCAAAAATTGTCCGCACCCCGGATTAAGCCAGCGTACCCACTTAAAAAGCCATTCAGAACTGACCCCTCTGGCTTTCTGACCCTCACCTACTCAAAAAAGATTCATCCCTCGAGTCCATTTTCTTTGATCTCGAATTTCCTTATCCCAATATTGACGAAATTCCTCCTCGCGTTCCTTTGAATATCCAATAAGCATAATTTGTTTCCTGTGCTTAGCATAAAAAAACATGCCTCTGGTTTTTGCCTTTTTCTCATTTTCAGTACAACCATTTTTACAAATGAAAAAAATATCACGATCTATTACATTCTCTATTTTGGGACTAATCGCCTCGATCGTTCTTCTTTCAATTAACTCAATTTCTTCCCACCTAACCTCTCTATGAATATTGGGAAAATAATCAAATTTAATCCCATCTTCATCTAAACAGTACTGTCCCATCCGAACCATACTTGTATACATATTCATATAATTACAATATGACACACCCCAACATATGGGTAACATAAATATAGCATATATTATGGCTTGAATTATATTCGAATTCCCCACAATTAAAAGGGCAAAAGGAAGACACAACATAACAATATATACAACTATATTTATACCAAAATCAGCGTATGTATCGAAACGATACCATTTTCCCCATTCATTCACATATTCTGCTGTTTTTTTTCCATATTTATTCCATATACTTCTTTTCTTCATACAAATGTACCTTTCACGCCATTCAGACAGGAGATTACTCCTGCCTGAACAAATCGTCTTTTTATTATAGCTTATGCCATACATACTCGCTGAAACTTTGTATTTCGTCTTGTTGGCTTCTTCACTTTATGGATAACCTTTTTTCTTCCGGATACTGTTGTTATCACTCTGGTATTTGACCGTTTAGTGGTTCTCGCATTAGACGTTGCAGAATTTGTCTTCTTTGACGCATTTGCACCGGACTTTGCTGCCGCCGAAAGTCCTATTGCCGCAAGCTCTGCTGTTTGACCAACCGTATAGCCAACTGCTGCATTTCCAATTATCTTTGCAGATACCGTTTCCAAAACTACTTTTCCTCCCGTCCAATTATTAGCTGTAACACCTGATATATATGTAGCACCTGCTTCAAATGCTCCACAAAGAAAACGAGTTCCAATGTCTCCTTCCGTATTAATTACAGTATTAATTCCATTAATTACTGCTGCACACGCTACCAGCGGTTTTATGGCCCACTTCATTGGATCCAGCGGCGCTAACGCTCCTGAAATTGCACCTACCAGGCATGACTTTGCCAGTTCAACACCATCAATTTCACCTCCACTAGTAAGCACATAAGAAAATCCACTAACTGCAGCTCCAACAACAGCGC
>ERZ824978.172-NODE-172-length-100997-cov-9.040726_pt1 | contig 100997 bp, 83 predicted proteins | sample MGYA00519860_ERZ824978 | MGnify/ENA primary metagenome ERZ824978 (study PRJEB31778, sample SAMEA3449184) | human gut metagenome | biome: human gut; feature: human-associated habitat; material: faeces | place: United Kingdom | collected 2010/2012 ... | reverse complement strand
TGCATGTGTTAAGCACGCCGCCAGCGTTCATCCTGAGCCAGGATCAAACTCTCATGTTCAATGTTGATCCAAGTTCAAGAAGCACTAGCTTCTTTATCCTTGTTAATTACTGTTCTCTATAAAGAACGTTCGTTGATTTTTACTAAAATCATCTGAAAAATTCATTAGAATTTTCAAGGTTGTCTTATTGTTCAGTTGTCAAAGATCTTTTTGTGATCCGCTTCTTGTGTGTAAGAAGCTTTATTATTTTATCACAGTTCTTTTTGTTTGTCAAGAACTTTTTTAATTTATTTTGTTGTTCTGAGCTCTTCTGCTCTGCAACAACTTTTATACCATATCATTTCTGATCTCATCTGTCAAGAACTTTTTAACTTTTCTTTCAGATCTGATCTCTATTGTTCTGATCGTTCTCCGTCAGCAACTTTTATAGATTATCACATCTGATCACTTGTGTCAAGAAGTTTTTTTATTCTTTTCAGAAGCCAGATCAGCTCCGATGTTATATTTTCCTGCCGCTCTTTCAGCGACGTTGATTATCTTACCATAGTTGTATACAGTATGTCAACAACTTTTTTTCTATTTTTTAAACTATTTTTTACATCTTTGAATATGTTGTTTTTGCACTGATTCCTTCTACTTTTCCAAGTTTTCCAGCTAACGTATTAATAATATCCTGCGGTGCATCAATTGCGATACTGATAATGTTAACCCCCTTCTCGTGGTATGGTATCCCCATTCTTCCCAGAATATACATTCCATAATCATGTAAAATATCATTTACCTTTGAAGATGCATCTATGTCTTCTACGATAATTCCTATGATCGCTATTCTACTTTCCATCTATATTCTCCTTATTATCTTCTTATTTCAGAAATGTATCCTGCACGAAACTCCATATTGATTTCTCTTAGTTCTTTCTTTCCATCAATATAGTCTTGATACATTTCCACAATACCTACACTGCACCCATCACATGCACCTGCAATATTTCCAATAGATTCCTCTACGATTTTTGCTCGTTCTTCTTTTGTTGTATCTTTAATCAATATACTCATAGTCTTCTCCTTCTTTTTAAATATATAAATGCGATCCCGCACACAATAACTGATAATAATGATCCTGCTGGTGCTGCACATCCCATAGGATATAAAGTATCTATAAACCATTTAGAAGCAAAATAAGCCCCTGGAATACGAATCAGTACAATCGATAATACATTATGAAAAAAAGAAATTCCCGACTTTCCATATGCGCAAAAATACCCGCTAAAACTAAAATGAATTCCAGCGATCATGCAATCCCATATGTAACTTCGAATATACTGGCTTCCCATGTGAATAACCATGGTATCGACTGTAAAGATTCCCACAACAAAATTTGAAATAAACTGCATCAGCACTGCAACACATAATCCAAAACTCATAGAAATCATAATCGCATATTTTAATGTCTTTGTTGCACGTTCATCTTTTCCAGCACCAATATTTTGTGCTGCAATCGCAGAAACTGCTGACAGCATAGAAGATGGCACTAAAAATACAAAACTGATGATCTTTTCAACGATTCCTACAGCTGCAGCATCATTTAATCCCCTTTGATTTACAATGATCGTAATTACAATAAAGGAAATCTGTATAAACCCATCTTGCAAGGAAATTGGAATTCCAATCCCTAAAATATTCTTCAATGTTTTTCCTTCTGGTTTTAAATCACTGCGTTTTAATGAAATACCAGTATCTTTCTTCCGAATTGCAATAAGTGCAACGATCACACTGATCGTCTGTGCTAACGTAGTTCCAAGTGCTGCACCTGAAGCTCCAAAATGAAGTCCTCCAATAAAAACATAATCCAGAACGATATTCACTCCACAAGCAACTGCTATAAAATACATTGGACTTTTTGAATCTCCCAATCCCCTGAAAATAGAACTGATGATATTATATGCAGTGATCAAAGGAATTCCCGCAAAACATATGGTTAAATATGCGGTTGTTCCTTCTACTGCCTGTTGCGGTGTTGACATGATACGAACAATTGGATGAACAAAAAATAATAACACCACTGTAAGTACAACAGAAAGACATACAAACAAACTGACAGTATTTCCAATGATCTTTGAAGTTTCTTTCTTTTGTTTTGCACCTACGGATTTACCGATCATAACGGTAGTCCCCATCGCAATTCCAACGATCATAACCGTGATCATATGCATTACCTGACTTCCGATAGAAACAGCGGTTGTGCTAGCAACTCCATTAAATTGTCCAATAATAAACAAATCCGCCATTCCATATAAAGTCTGCAAAAAATATGACAAAAAATACGGAAGTGAAAATTTCAAAATATTCCTTCCAATACTTCCAGTCGTTAAGTCTCTTTCCATGAAATATCTCCTGTATCTTAATTCCTTATGCCCGTAACTCCTTCGAACGCTCCTTTAAATGTTTAGTCTATATATTTTCGATCAAACGGACCGCTTTTGATTTATACAATGCTGTAATGATCACAGCTGCGATCACAGTCCCACAAAGCGTACTTGCAAGGAATGGCCCTACAAATGTAAATAAAGCTGCTTTCTGTCCCATCATCATGGATGCGATCGGATAGCAAAGCATTCCACCTAAAATCCCTGTTCCAATCACTTCTCCAAGATATGCACCAATCTTAGATCTTGTATATTTAAAAATCATAGCACTGACAAATGCCCCAACCATACTTCCAGGGAACGCAAGCAGGCTTCCTGTTCCGAGTAGATTTCTGATCAGTGCTGTGCAAAATGCCATAGAAACTCCATATACAGGGCCTAGAAACACTGCAGCCAGCACGTTGCATAAATGTTGGATAGGAAAGCATCTGCTCGGTCCGATCGGGATTGAAAATGATGATAATACGACTGCAACTGCCACCAACATGGCAGATATTGTTAATTTTTTTAATTTCATTTAATGTCACACTCCTTTGTTGTTCTTCCAAGGTCTTTTTTCTCGATCCCAGCCTTTTTTACTCCAATAGGCAAGGTCGGCCTCATCCCAGCCTCTGGTATGAAGCATTCTCATAAAATAAAAGCAAATCTTTGTCTTTATTCCTGTTTTCACATGTCCAGCATTCTTCTTAATCTGATATGCCATTTTATTTGTATCTTTTTCAATTTTTGCTTTTATTTTTGGTTTTATGTCTTTATACGAAGTTGCCATAACACGAACACCGTATTTATATACCTTTGGCACTCCCCAGTAAAAAAAGCTGTCTGCCATATCTTTATTTGTACTCTTCATTCCTGCACCAGCAGCTGTTGATATACATACCGCCTGTTTGTGAAACATTGATTCTTCTGGTCTATGCAACATCCATCGATAACCATAATGATCTAAAAACGCTTTCATAGAACCAGTCACATGATAAACATACACTGGACTTTCAAAAATCAATACATCTGCTTCATCAAGTGCTTCTGTTAATGGATTGATCTTTTCATAATGTGGACATAATGTCTCGGATTTACGAAAACATTGTGTACATCCAATACAGAATTCCCCAAAATCTCTTGGCAGAAAAAACTCCTTGACTTCCCCGCCAATCTTGTCTGCCAGAATTTTGGAAATATGATATGTAGAGCCTTTATGACTCTGTCCATGTATAATTGTTACTTTCATTTTATACTCTTTTCTATTTCTGATCTGCTTCGCTCTCTGGCTGCACAGATGTACAATGAGGACATCTCGTTGCACGAATATCGATCTCACTCATACAAAATGGACAGATTTTTGTAGTTGGCTGTGCAGGTTCCTCTGGTTTTGAACCAAATGACATGACCTTATTCATTGCTTTTAAAAGACAAAATAAGATAAACGCCATGATCAGGAAATTCACAACCGAAGACCCGAATGCTGATGCATACCCTGAAATCTCTTCTAATGTGTATACTTTTCCTGTCATAACCAATTTTATGATTGGCTGAATAAAATTATCTGTAAGTGATGTAACAATTCCTGAAAAAGCACCACCGATCAATACACCGACTGCCATATCCATAACATTACCACGGAGTGCAAACGACTTAAATTCTTCTAAAAATTTTTTCATATGTCTCTCTCCTTTATATAATTTTTTATAACGTTTTCTATTTTAACACATCTTTCGACAAAACAATATACTCTCTTATAATTTGCAGCTTAAAATACGATAAAAAGATTCAAAATGCCCTCAAAAAAAGACCATATTAAAAATAATACGGCCTTTAAAATCATCTTATATTGTTGATTACTTCTCTGATTCTTTCATTGCAATTATTTTCTTGATCAGATCAACACTTCCATCAATTCCTAAATAACTGCTGTTTAAGCAAAGATCATATGATTTTGCATCCCCCCACTTATTAGAACTGTAATAGTTGTAATAGCTGGAACGTTGTTTATCTTTCTTCATCAGCATCTCTTTGCTCTTTCCATTCGGAATTCCATATTCATTCTCAATTCGTTTGATACGATCCTCAAATGGTGCATGTACATATACACTGATGCAATTATCAAAGTCTTCTAACGCATAATCTGCACATCTTCCAACGAACACACAAGGTCCCTTTGATGCCAGTTCCTTAATCGTATCAAAAGCTGCCAAAAACACCTTATGATTCAATGGCAAGTCAAAAGAATTGGAATTGTATCCTAATGAATAAGGATCCATTACCAGAGAGTAAAGAAAACTAGTCGTTGGTTTTTCATCAAAACTTTCAAAGATCTCTTCACAAATGCCGCTTTCCTTTGCAGCAACTTTAATCAGTTCACTGTCATAAAAAGGGATTCCTAAACTTTCGGCAAGCTTCTCTCCAATCAAGTGTCCTCCGCTTCCATATTGTCGTTCGATTGTAATAATTGTGTTAGTACTCATATGAATCGCTCCTTTCCCCAAAGGATAAAATATTCAAGTTATTCTTTGTTATGAATATTATACTACAAATAAGTGATTTTTAAAAGAAAAATTGTACATTTTTATGTTCAATTATGCTTCATATCCATAATGTTCTTTTGCATATCTTCTTGCAAATTCTGCATCCTCATGCATCTGCTGGCTTAAAGATTCTAGAGAATCAAATTTCATTTCTGGTCTTTTAAAACACAATAATTCCACTTCTATTTCTTTATGATAGATATTCTTATGGAAATCTAAAATATATGTTTCAACTCCCATATGTTTCTTTCCTTCGATCGTTGGCTTTACTCCAACATTACTAATTCCGTAATACGTTTCATCTTTATAATGGATTCTTGAAACATATACTCCATTTGGAGGCAATAACTTATCCTCCAATGGAATCTGATTCGCTGTTGGCATTTGAAGTACTTCTGCTCCCATATGATTTCCATGAACTACAGATCCACAGATCATAAACGGATCTTCCATCAGACGATTAGCTTCCTCCACTTTACCCTCAGATAGCAAATGACGGATTCTTGTGCTTGATACAATTTCTCCTTCTAATTCAAGTTTGGGAATAACGATCAATTTAAAATCATATTCCTTTGACATCCGTTCAAGTAATTCTACGTTTCCTTGACGTTTATAACCAAACCCACAATCATCACCAACAACTAAAACTTTCATTCCTGTTTTTTCAAGAAGTACTTTGATCACAAAATCTTCTGGTGATAAATGCGAGAATTCATCTGTAAATGGATGTTCGATATAAATATCAATTCCTCTTCTTGCAAGAAGTTTTATCTTTTCGTTGGTCGTGTAGATCACTCTCATATGTTTGTGTTTTAACATATTAAGTGGCGGACGGTCAAAAGAAAATACAGCCGCCTGATATCCCAGTTGCTTATACTGAATCAGTTCATCAAAGATCAACTGATGCCCTTTATGCATTCCGTCAAATTTGCCAAGAGCTACCACTGTATTATGAAATTGAAATTGTTCTGTATTATGAATGTATTCCATGGCTTCCTCTCATTGGTTGTTGTCATAAAAAATCTTATCTGGGAAAAACATATTTTTTTTCCAGTAATATATTCCGATAAACTGTTCACTTTCATCATATACCCGAAGTTTCTTTGTTGTATCGAGATCTATTTCATAAAACATCTCTTTCTTTAAAGGATTTCCGTTAAATAAAACCTTATCATAGTCTTCCTTTACGGTACCTTTTTGATATTTTATAAAAACCTTTTCAATTGGAATTATCCATTCTTCGATTTTTCCAGTTTTCACTGCTTCCTCAATCTCTGATAATGTATGGGCATATTCTAATTGAAAACCACTGGATCTTGTACGGACTAACTTTGTCATACACGCTCCATTTTGAAGCTTATGTCCAATATCTCTGCAAAGACTTCGGATATATGTACCTTTGCTGCATGTAACTGTCATTGTAACTTCTGGATAAGAGATTTCAATATCTGAAATATCATAGATCCTGATCCGTTCTGGTTTGCGCTCGATAATTTTTCCTTCTCTGGCAAGTTCATACAGCTTCTTTCCATTAATTTTCTTTGCAGAATACATAGGTGGTACCTGATCATATTCTCCAACGAAAGACAAGATCGTATCTTTGATCGGTGCATCTTGTTTTAACGGTTCATGTGTTTTCGTAACAGTTCCCCATATATCTTCTGTGTCTGTCTCTTTTTCAAACACAAAGCTTACCTTATACTGTTTCTTCGTTCCTGTTAACATATCGCATAACTTTGTTCCTTTTCCAAGACAGACCGGCAATACTCCTTCTGCATTTGGATCCAAAGTTCCTGTATGACCAATCTTTTTCTGACGTAAGATCCCTCGAAGTTTTGCGACAACATCATGCGATGTAAAATCTTTTTCTTTATATATATTCAATAATCCGTTGTACATAAAAACCTCTACCTTATAATTGTTCTGTGATCTCGCTTATGATCATACTTTGAATGTCTTTCAATGTTCCTTTCATGGAACATCCTGCTGCACGGACATGTCCTCCACCTCCATGTGTTTTAGCAATCTCTGAAACCTTAACTTTCTCATTCGAACGCATACTTACTTTATAGCCATTTTCGATCGGATATAGAAAAATTGCTGCTTCCACACCTTTTGTAATTCGCAGCTGATCAATGATCCCATCACTGTCGGATGTTGATGCATGAAGCTCTTCAAAATCTTGTTCTGAAAGATTCGAAATAATAATCTGTCCATCTGCATAAAGTTGACTTTTTAATAATGCTTTCCCTAACAACTGATTTTGTACAAATGTCTTCTGATAAAATGTCTCATCAATGATCTTTGTAGTTGAAACACCCTTCTCCAGTAACATTCCTGCATATTCCATCGTTTTACGTGTTGTATTTGAATGCTTAAACACTCCGGTATCGTGCACGATTCCTGTGTATAGGCACTGGGCACATTCTTTTGAAATCTTATCCTCTTCAAAAATCTGGCACAAAACTTCACAAGTTGCACTCGCCTGTGGATCGATCTTATAAAAGTCCCCAAATCCATCATTACTGATATGATGATCGATTCCGATCAATGTTTTTGCACATCTGACCATTGCTGCAAATGGTTCATAACGATCTTCAGAGCCACAATCTAAAACAAAAAACAGATCATAGCTTTCATCATCTTTCGACTCTGTGATGATCTCCTGCGCATGACTTAAAAAACGAAACTCTGTGCTGATCGATTCTAAATAAACATCAACTTTTTTCCCAGAATAATTATCTAAAATATACTGTTTTAAGGCAAGGCAACTGCCAATACAGTCTCCATCCGGATGGATGTGTCCTGTAATGGCAATTGTTTTAGCCTTTGAAATCTGTTCATTAAAGTGTTTCATTCTCACTCCCATGATTTAATTCATCTATCTTCTTTGACATATTTACTCCATATTCAATGGAATCATCTAAAATAAATGTAATCTCTGGTGTATTTCTTAAATTAATAGAGTGTGCAAGTTCTCGGCGGATATAACCTACCGCACTGTTTAAGCCTTTCATCGTTTCTTCTTTTTCTTCATCATTTCCAAGAACACTGATATATGCTTTGCACTGTTTCAGATCCGATGTCACAACGGCATCAACAACAGATGTCATTGGTGCAATTCTTGGATCTTTGATCTCTCTGCTGATGATACGGCTTAATTCTCTCTGAACTTCACCATTGATCCTTGTATTTTTAATGCTGTTTTTTCTCATATTGCTACTCCCTTCAGGAAATTATCTTGGGACCTCTTCCATAATAAAGGATTCGATCTGATCCCCTTCTTTGATGTCATTATAGCTTTCCATAACAAGACCACATTCAAATCCGCTGCGAACTTCTTTGACCGCATCTTTTCCACGTTGGATAGATGCAAGTTTTCCTTCATGAACAACAATACCATCACGAATAATACGTGCTGAGCTGTCACGCTGAATTGTTCCATCTAATACATAAGATCCTGCGATCGTTCCAACTCCAGAGGCTTTGAAAATCTGACGTACTTCTGCATGCCCTGTAACTTTCTCTACAAATTCAGGATCTAGCATACCCTTCATAGCTGCTTCAATATCTTCAATCGCATTGTAGATGACACGATACAGACGAAGGTCTACTTTCTCTGCACTTGCTGCATCTTTAGCCGCTGGTTCTGGACGAACATTAAATCCGATAATGATCGCATTAGAAGCTGCTGCTAAGTTTACATCAGATTCTGTGATAGCACCTACACCACCATGAATGACTTTGACTGCAACTTCATCATTAGAAAGTTTTACAAGACTCTGTTTAACCGCTTCTACAGATCCCTGTACATCGGCTTTTACAATGATATTCAATTCTTTGACGCTTCCTGCCTGGATCTGGTTAAATAGATCATCTAATGATAACTGCTGTTTTGTCTCAGATAACATTTTTTCACGTCCATAAGCAATAAATTTCTCTGCTACGGATCTTGCTTCTTTTTCGCTATCCATAACCATCATAACTTCTCCAGCATTTGGAACTTCACTTAAACCTAAGATCTCAACTGGTGTAGATGGTCCTGCTGTTTTAATACGTTTTCCTTTGTCATTTATCATTGCACGAACTTTACCATGAGCACTTCCGATCGCTACTGCATCACCAACATGTAATGTACCTTTCTGTACTAATACAGTTGCAACTGGTCCACGACCTTTATCAAGTTGTGCTTCTAAGACAATACCTCTTGCTTTACGATTTGGATTTGCTTTTAATTCCAAAACTTCTGCTGTTAAAGAAACCATATCTAATAATTCATCGATTCCTTCTCCTGTATGTGCAGATACTGGACAAAAGATCGTGCTTCCACCCCAGTCTTCTGGTACCAATTCATATTCGATCAGTTCCTGTTTTACTCTCTCAATGTTGGCGCTTTCTTTATCAATCTTATTGATCGCAACAATGATCTCGATTCCTGCTGCTTTCGCATGGTTGATCGCTTCGATCGTCTGTGGCATAACACCGTCATCTGCAGCTACGACTAAGATTGCGATATCTGTAGACTGGGCACCTCTCATACGCATAGATGTGAATGCCTCATGTCCTGGTGTATCTAAGAATGTGATCTTTCCATTGGATGTTTCAACAACATAAGCTCCAATATGCTGTGTGATACCACCTGCTTCTCCTGTTGTAACATGAGAAGAACGGATCTTATCAAGTAAAGAAGTTTTACCATGGTCAACATGACCCATAACACAGACAACTGGTGGTCTTACGATCATATCTGTTTCGTCTTCTTCCTCTTCTTTTAACAGTTCTTCGATCACATCTACCTGTTCTTCCATCTCTACCAGACGATCAAATTCCATTGCGATCTCTTCTGCTTTTTCAAAGTCAAGTTCAGAGTTTACATTTAACATTCCAGATCCGCTGATCAGTAATTTCTTAATGATATCATTTGCAGGAATAGATAATGCATCTGCAAATTCTTTCAGTGTTAATACTGGAGGAATCTTTACTGGCGCATTTGGATCTACTTCCGGTTTCTTTACTGGTTCTGGTTTAATAAAGGCACCAGGTCCTGATGTTTTTTTCTTTTTCTTATGCTCCTGATTCTGGTTCTGGTTTTTATTGTTAAATTTCTTATTCTTTTTATTATTTTTTCCAAACTTCTGAGAGTTCTGAGGATTATCTTTTCTTAAGATCTTTTTATCCCCATCATTATTTTTATTTCTTGAATTATTTTTATTGTTCTTTACTTCCTGAGTTTTTTTATTATTTTTCTTTTCCATATTCTGTGCTTTTTTATTATCTTTTCTTTTTGAATTTTCCTGTTTCTTTGAATTATGATCCTGTTTTGCTTCTTTCTTTGGTTTCAACGCATTCTCGATCATTTTGATCTGCTCATCTCCTATGGTACTCATGTGGTTTTTCACTTCTACATGATTGGCTTTCAAGATTTCTAAAATTTCTTTATTGTCTTTATTATATTTCTTTGCAATTTCATAAACTCTGAATTTTGCCATAAATATACCTCCTGCGATTCTTATTTATCAAGCTGTTTTAAAAGAGCTTCTGCAAAACCTTGATCAGTCACTGCGATCGACGCTCGAAACTCCTTCCCGATCGCATGCCCAAGCTCTTCTTTTAATCCCCAGCAATAAAAAGGTACTTGATAATGTTTACATTGATTCTCAAACATCTTTTTTGTATTATCGGAAGCATCATTGGCTACAATGATAAGAGCTGCTGTCTTTTTCCTGACAGCTTCTCTTGCGGCAAATTCTCCACTGACCAGATTACCGGATCTGAATGCAAGACCTAGAAGAGATAATCCTTTATTCATAAAGTTCTTCCATCTCCTTTTTTAATGTCTCATAGACCGATTCCGGTACTCCTATCTTAAAAGAACGATCTAGTCCTTTTTTCTTAAATGCTTGTTTTAGACACTGTGGATCAGGGCATATATATGCCCCTCTCCCATTTTTCTTTCCAGTCATATCAAGACTGATCTCACCTTCTTTTGATCTTACGATCCGGACTAATTGATTCTTTTCTTTTAATTCACCGCACCCGATACATTTTCTTGTTGGAATTTTTCGATTCATTTTATCACCTGCTGATATTTCCTATTCTTCAATATCCTCTGCATCAAAATCTTCAACAGCTTCTTCTGTATTCTCTGCATCTTCTACGAAATCATCATTGATCTCTTCGTTAAAAAGATCTTCTTCAATCTCAAATTCATCTGCCTCTGGTTCTTCACTGACTTTTGCTGCTTCTTCAGCTGCCTGTGATTCACTCTTAATGTCAATCTTATAGCCTGTTAATCTTGCAGCTAGTCTCGCATTCTGTCCTTCTTTACCGATTGCTAATGATAACTGGTAATCTGGAACTACAACTTCTGCACTCTTTTCTTCTACATCAACTGCCACAGAAACAACTTTTGATGGGCTTAATGCATTCTCAATGAATACACAAGGATCTTCATTCCAGTTGATGATATCGATTTTCTCGCCTTTTAAGTCATTGACGATTGCATTCACTCTGGCACCATTTAATCCGACACATGCTCCAACTGGATCTACATTCTTATCATTGGACCATACAGCCATCTTTGTTCTTGATCCTGCTTCACGCACAATGTTCTTGATCTCTACTGTTCCATCCTGAATTTCCGCAACTTCTTTCTCAAATAAACGTTTTACAAGATCTGGATGTGTTCTTGAAACAAGAATACGTGGTCCACGATTTGTTTCTTTTACTTCTACAATATAAAGTTTGATTCTCTCTGTTGGTTTGAACACTTCACCTCTGATCTGTTCAGATTTCATTAACAGAGCATCTGTTTTGTCATCTAAGCTTACACTTACATTCTCTCCAACATAACGCTGAACAACACCTGTTACGATATCTTTTTCTTTGCAGTAGAAATGATCATATACAACTCTTCTTTCTTCTTCTTTGATTTTCTGCACAATAACGCTTCTTGCATGCATTGCTGCAATACGTCCGAAATCTTTTGGTGTGATTTCAATTCTTACAGTATCTCCAAGATTTAAGTTCTGATCGATTGCCTTTGCTTTTCCAAGACTGATCTCCAGAGCAGGATCATAAACTTCGTCTACAACTTCTTTGATCGCATAAACATAAATATCTCCTGTTTCACGATCCATATTAACTACAACGTTATCTGCACTTCCAAAATCTCTTTTACATGCAGCAAGCAGGGAATTTTCAATGGCTTCCATGATAACGTCTTTATCAATACCTTTTTCCTTCTCCAACTGATTTAATGCCGCAATTAATTCACTCATTCTCTTTCTTCCTCCTTAAAAATCTAACGACAAATGAGCACTTGCAATGCTCTTTTTCTCAAATGTAATATCCTGATCTTCGATTGTTAGTACAATCTGATCTTCCATGTTTTCTTTTAAAATACCAGTAAATTCCTTTTGCTTATCAATTGCTTTATAAAGCTTGATGTCAATGGACTTTCCGACACTTCTTACATAATCTTTTTCTTTTTTTAGTGGTCTTCCAAGTCCTGGAGAACTTACTTCTAAAATATATGCATCTTCGATAAAATCTTCTGCATCTAGTTTCTCTTCTAAGCTTCTGCTGATCAGCACGCAGTCATCAATTGCAATTCCACCTTCTTTGTCTGCGTAAACTCTTAAATACCAGTTTGCTCCTTCTTTGACATATTCTACATCCACCAGTTCAAAATTGTTGGCTTCAATGATCGGTAATACCAGTTCTTCTGTTTTTGTTTCAATATCAACTCGTCTTGCCAATGTATCAACCCTTTCTTTTGTAGTGTTATTTCTTCATTGTTACACAAAATAGGAGTGGACATATGCCCACTCCTAAGTCATCTTTTCTTAAGCTATATTTAGTTTAACATGAAAAATATCTCTTGACAAGAGTTTTTTCATATATTATCAAAGAAAATCGAAACTTAACTGATCAGTATCTGATAGATCTCCCATAATTCCAAGTTCTTTCATTTTCTCGATACATGCTTGTGGTGCTTTTGTTCTGTTTCTGAAGTTTTCCAAGGATGTAAATGGTTCTCCTTTGGCTGCTTCTTCTACCTGCTGTGCCGCTTTTTCACCCATTCCATCAATACTGGTAAGTGCTGGCATGATTTTTCCATCGATCACTTGAAAATCTTTTGCCTTTGCCTTGTAAATATCCAGTGGCCAGAATTCATAGCCTCTTGCATACATTTCATCCGCAATCTTCATTTCTCGTAACAGATCAAGATCTGCATTTTTAACTTCGTGTTTTGGTGTATTCTTAATAATACTCATCTTTTCATCCAAACGTTCTTTTCCAAGACACATATCTTCATAAGAAAATGCCTTCGCTCGAATACTGAAATATGCTGCATAATATGCCAATGGGTGATATACCTTATACCATGCGATCCTCCATGCCATCATAACATAAGCTGCCGCATGGGCTTTCGGGAACATATATTTGATCTGTTTACAAGACCAGATATACCAATCTGGCACATTGTGATCTCTCATCATCTGTTCTTGTTCATCTGTAAGTCCCTTTCCTTTTCGGACTCCTTCCATGATCTTAAATGACGCTTCCTGTTCCAATCCCTGATTGATCAGATATACCATGATATCATCTCGACAACAGATTGCTGTTGAAATAACCGCATCTCCATTCTCGATCAATGTCTGAGCATTTCCAAGCCATACATCGGTTCCATGAGACAACCCAGAAATACGGACAAGATCAGAAAAGCTCTGTGGATGCGTATCCTGAAGCATTTGAATTACAAAGTCTGTCCCAAATTCCGGTACTCCAAGTGATCCAAGCGGTGTCCCATCAATATCTTCTGGTGTGATCCCTAAAGTTTCTGTTCCATGAAATAATCCCATAACGCCTTTATCGTCCATTGGGATCGTCTGTGCATCAATTCCTGTGATATCTTCCATTCTTCGGATCATAGATGGATCGTCATGTCCCAGAATATCAAGTTTTAATAGGTTCTGGTCAATCGAATGGTATTCAAAATGTGTCGTAATGATCGGTGTATTCATATCATTGGCTGGATGTTGTACCGCTGTAAAATCATAAATTTCTTTATCATGCGGTACTACAATGATTCCACCCGGATGCTGACCAGTTGTTCTCTTAACTCCCGTACATCCAAGTGCTAATCTCTCTATTTCACAACGACGTTTACTGATTCCTCGTTCTTCCAGATATTTCAACACATAACCATAGGCTGTTTTCTCTGCCAGTGTACCGATCGTTCCCGCTCGGAATGCTTTTCCTTTTCCAAAGATAACTTCTACATAAGCATGTGCTTTTCCCTGATATTCTCCTGAGAAGTTTAAGTCGATATCCGGCTCTTTATTTCCTTTAAACCCAAGGAATGTCTCAAACGGGATATCCTGTCCTTCTTTCGTCATCTTTGCTCCACACTTTGGACAGTATGCATCTGGCATGTCAAAACCTGACATACCCATCTTCGCATATTTTTGCACCTGTTCTGAGTCAAAATCCACAAAATGACATTCTGGACAGATATAATGTGCTGGCAACGGATTTACTTCCGTGATCCCTGACATCGTTGCTGCAAAGGAAGATCCTACCGATCCTCGTGATCCTACCAGATACCCATGGTCATTCGAATCCCATACCAATTTCTGTGCGATGATGTACATTACCGCATATCCATTTCCAATAATAGAGTTTAATTCTTTTTCCAAACGACTTGTCACTCGTTCTGGAAGATCATCTCCATAAATCTCATGTGCTCTATTATAACAGATTTCTCTTAATGTTTTGTCTGAATCTGGGATTACCGGCGGGCATTTATCCGGATGGATCGGAGAAATATTTTCAATCATATCATTGATCTTATTCGTGTTTGTTATGACAACTTCTTTGGCTTTCTCACTTCCAAGATACGCAAACTCATCTAACATCTCCTGTGTTGTCCTAAAATAAAGCGGTGCCTGCTGGTCAGCATCTTTAAATCCTTTTCCAGCTAATAAAATAGAACGATAGATTGCATCATCTGGATTTAGAAAATGCACATCACATGTCGCAACGACTGGCTTATGGAATTGTTCTCCAAGATCTACGATCTTTTGATTGAATTTCTGAATATCTTCGATCGAATTCACATTCTCAACACGTTCGGATCCAATCATAAATTCATTGTTTCCTACTGGCTGAATCTCCAGATAGTCATAAAATGATACAATATTCGCAATCGTTTCATCTGAGCGTTCATCAAGCAATGCCTGATATAATTCTCCTGCTTCACACGCAGATCCAATGATCAGTCCATCTCTATATTTATTGATCAGGGACTTTGGCATTCTTGGGCGACGGTTAAAGTAATTTAAATGTGATTCAGATACCAAGCGGTTTAAATTAACACGCCCTGTATTATTCTTAACCAGAATAATTCCATGATACATGCGTCCTTTTTTGATCAGATCGACATTATCATTTGCAAATTCGTTGACCTGATCTAGATCTGTAATATCTTTTTCTTTTAACATAGAAATGAATTCTACAAAAATCTTTCCTGTTGCCGTTGCATCATCAACTGCTCTATGGTGTGTTTCCAGTATGATATTTAAATGTTTACAAATGTTATCCAGTGTAAATTTACCAAGATGTCCCATTAGACATCTTGCAAGCCCCAGTGTATCCACAACTGTATGATCATATGGAAGATTCAACCTTTTCGCATTTTCGCGGATAAACCCTGTATCAAATCCTGCATTATGTGCAACCAAAACAGATCCCTCACAGAATTTTAAAAACTGTGGAAGAATCTCTTCGATCGTTCCCGCATCTTTTACCATATCATCTGTGATCGTTGTCAGCTGAGTGATCTTATATGGAATCGGGCGCTCTGGATTGACAAATTCACTAAATGTTTCTTTAATCTCTCCTTCCACGACTCTTACCGCACCAATTTCTATAATTCGATCATTGACACTGTTAAATCCTGTTGTCTCAATATCGAATACAACATAACTGTCCATTAGTGACTGCCCTTTTGAATCAATGATCAAATCTCCAAGGTCATCAACGAAATATCCTTCTACCCCATAAATGATCTTAAATGAATCATCTTCTTTTAGTCTCAAGTCTTCGTATGCATGACGTGCGATCGGAAATCCCTGCAATACACCGTGATCTGTAATCGCAACCGCCGGATGTCCCCATTCGTAGGCGCGATTTACAATATCTTTGATCTGTACCACACTGTCATTATCGCTCATCACTGTATGGAGATGTAATTCTACACGTTTTTCCATGGATGTGTCCTGACGTTTTTCCCTGAAATCTGTAATCGCCTTGATTCCTGCCACAGATCCTAGAGAGATCTCATGATCAAATTTGTCATACATCGCAACTGCTTTGATACGATAGAATCCACCTTTTTTCAAACCATCTAAAATATCGGGCAACTGTTCATTTCTTACGAAAACCTTGCAGCTGATCGTATCTGTAAAATCGGTAATATGAAAAATGATGATTGTTTTTTCATTACGGATTTCTCGTGTTTCAAGAAATGTGATCTGCCCATGAATCACAACTTCCCCGATCTCATCATAGATATCCTTGATCTCCATCAGCTCGCCATCACAATTTCGTCCATATAATAAGGTTGGATCATCTGAATATTTTGGTTTTTTCTTAAACATATGCTCTTTTTTCGTTGCAGCTGCTTTCTTTCTTGCTTTTTTCTCTTCTTTTTGTTCTTTCTCAACGATATCTGCGTGCTCCACGATCGTATGGATTTCTTGTTGTAAGCGATAATCACTTTCCATCTTAAGGCTTCGATCAATCGTCTTAGAGAAATCAAATCCGACTTTTGCATCAATAGAAAAACGTTCTTTTAAAATCATCTCAAAAAATTCTTTAATCTCTGGGGCTTTATTGCGGTTTACAAATGTATCTTCAAAGTAAAAGGTGATCACATCATCTTCAATTCTATAATCCCCTTTTCTCACAACATTAAAAATAACCTCCCCTTTGCCTTTTAACTCAAAGAGGAAGCTTTTCATGTAATGCTCCATTAGATATTTGAGATTATATTGTTCTGACAGGTGATAACTTTCCTGAAAACGAATCTTTACAAAACGCTTTGAAAACAGCTGTTCCCGGATCGTGCGTTCCATTCTCCATGTATCGACTCTTGAGATCAGATGATCACACTGAAAAGAAATCTTAAGCGTGTTTTCTTTTTTCTTTAGTGTGATCTCTCTAATATTCGCATCTTCAAACAAAGATCTTACATCGTCAGAAACTTTCAGATCTGGAAATACACTGAAAAATGGTTTTGTTGTCACTTCCATTTTATTCACCCCAGTGTTCTAATTCATATCTTAAAGTATCAAGTAATTGATCTTCTGGTACTTTGCGGATAACCTCGCCTTTCTTGATCAGAAGTCCCTCTCCATTTCCACCAGCGATTCCCACATCTGCTTCTTTGGCCTCTCCTGGTCCGTTTACAACGCACCCCATAACAGCAACCTTAAGATTCAGATTTTCAAAATCTGCTGCCATTGTCTCTACCTGATTGGCAAGTGGAATCAGATCGATATTCGTACGTCCACATGTTGGGCAGGATACAACTTCAATTCCTCCGGAACGAAGTCCTAATGTCTTTAAGATCAGTTTCGCACTGGCAATCTCGTTGACTGGATCTCCTGTCAATGATACACGGATCGTATCACCAATTCCCTGATTTAAGATAATTCCAAGTCCTACAGCTGATTTGATATTACCACTAAAAACTGTTCCAGCTTCTGTGATTCCTACATGCAGAGGGTAATTGATTTTGTCTGCGACTAGGCGGTATGCTTCTGCACACATCAAAACATCAGAAGACTTAATACTGACTACCATATCATGAAAATCATATTTTTCAAGCATAGCAACTTTATCTAAGGCACTTTCTACCAGTCCTTGTGCAGTTACTCCGTTATATTTTTTAACAAGTGGTTTCTCCAATGATCCGCTGTTTACACCAACGCGGATCGGTACATGATATTTCTTTGCTGTTTCTACCACTTTACAAATATTCTCTTCTCCACCGATATTCCCCGGATTGATACGGATCTTATCTGCCCCATGTTCCATCGCTGCAATTGCAAGTTTATAGTCAAAATGAATATCCGCGACCAACGGAATATGAATCTGCTTCTTAATCTCTGTAAAAGCTTCGGCAGCTTTCATTGTTGGAACAGTACAGCGAATGATCTGGCATCCAGCCTTCTCAAGAGCAAGAATCTGTTTGACCGTCTTTTCCACATTTTCTGTCTTTGTATTTGTCATAGACTGGATGGCAACTGGATTGCCTCCTCCAATCTTAACATCTCCAATCGAAATTACTCTTGTCTGATTTCTTGTATACATGCAAATCCCCCTTTACATGAAAATCTTTACAATATCCTGATACATTACAAATACCATCAAAAGCATTAATAAGATCAATCCTGCAGTGTGTACCAGCGCTTCCATATTCTGTGACACAGCCTTTCCAGTAATTGCTTCTATGATCAAAAACAACAAACGACCTCCATCAAGTGCTGGTAATGGCAATAAATTCATCACACCAAGGTTTGCGCTGATCAAAATGATCCAGTTTACCATTGTCAAAAATACTGTTTTAAATCCATAGGCAGCAGCCTGTGTATATTGGTCTCCGACCGTTTTGACAATTCCTACTGGTCCTGAAAGATCTTTCACACCAAGTTTTTGTGAAACTAACATCTTTACACTCTTTAAAGTAATCTTTACCTGCAATCCTACTTCTCGGAAACTGTATTCGATCGTTTTTAACGGACCTACTTTCTGATACCCATTCCAGGTAATCCCGATCAGATATTGTCCTCGTTCTTTATCATACTCTGGTGTGACGTTTATATTTTTTTCTTTTCCGTTTTGTAATATCGTGATTGGAATTTTCCCTCCATCATAATCTAAATACATATAATAGGAAAACTCTCTGTAATTGTGCATTTTCTTTCCAGCAACTTTGATCATAGTATCTCCTTTACGGATTCCTGCTTCATATGCTGGTGAATCTTTTTCTACTTTGGAAATCTTCGGAATGTCAGCACCAGACATTCCGATCACTATAATTGAAAATATAAACGCTAAGATAAAGTTAAAAAATGGTCCTCCAAAAATAACTGCCATCCTTGCCCAGACGGACTTATTATTAAACGCATTTTCTTCAGGTCGGTCTTCATCTTCTCCCATCATACATGCACCACCAAATGGCAGCAGTTTGACAGAATAAAAAGTCTCTCCAACCTGCTTTCCTATAATCGTTGGTCCAAGTCCAATGCAAAATTCATCTACCTGAATCCCATTTTTCTTAGCGATCAGAAAATGCCCTAATTCATGCACAATAATAATAATTCCAAAAATCAAAATTGCAATGATAATATTCAATGATCTACCTGCTTTCTATGTGTTCATACACCCATTGCTCTGTCTCTAACACTTCTTCCAGTGTCGGATTCTCAATAACTTTATGGGCATTCATTGTGTCTTCAATGATGTCGTAAATATCTAAAAACTGAATCTTACGGCCTAAAAATAATGCAACTGCTTTTTCATTTGCAGCATTTAAGACTGTTGGCATGCTTCCACCGATCCTACCTGCTTTATATGCATAAGGAAGTCCTTTTAGAACATCCACTGGTGGTTCTTCAAATGTAATTTCTTTTAATTTTGCAAAATCCAGACGTTCTCCCGCAAGATTTCTATGTTGTGGATAAAATAATGCATATTGAATCGGTAATTTCATATCCGGTGTTCCAAGCTGTGCGATCACACTTCCATCCTTAAACTGAATCATAGAATGGATCACACTCTTTGGTTGTACTACAACATGAATATTATCAAAATCCACTCCAAACAACCATTTGGCTTCGATCACTTCGAGTCCTTTATTCACTAACGTTGCGGAATCAATCGTAATCTTTCGTCCCATTGACCAATTTGGATGATTCAGCGCATCTTCTACTGTCACATGTTTTAATTCTTCTGTCGTTTTCTTACGGAACGGTCCCCCTGATGCTGTAATGATCAGAGAATCAAGATCATCTCTTTTCCCGCTCTGTAAACACTGAAAAATTGCAGAATGCTCACTATCTACTGGATAAATAGAAACACCCAATTCTTCCGCCATTGGCATAATGATATGCCCTGCAGTTACCAATGTTTCTTTATTAGCAAGTGCGATGTCTTTCCCAGCCTTCATCGCAGCGATCGTTGGACGAATTCCGATCATTCCGACAATTGCTGTGACAACAACAGAACACTGCTCCTGTGTTGCTGCTTCTAATAATCCATCCATTCCTGCACATACTTTTATACTCGTATCTGCCAGACGAAGTTTCAACTCTTCTGCCTTCTGTTCATTGTATACAGCAACGATCACTGGCTGAAATTCTCTTGCTTGTTTCTCTAACAGATCAATACTTGTTCCTGCTGCTAAGGCTGTAACTTTCAGATCTTTATTACTTCGTACGATATCTAGTGTCTGGGTTCCAATGGAACCTGTAGATCCAATAATTGAAATATATTTCATTCTAGATCGCTCCTCCTGAGATCATAACTGTCAGATAATAAATGACAGGTGCAATAAAAATAATACTATCAAATCGATCAAGAATTCCTCCATGACCAGGGATCAATGTACCATAATCCTTAATTCCTGAATCTCTCTTGATCGCAGATGCTGCCAAATCTCCAATGACTGAAACTGCTCCACCTAGTCCACAAACAATTGGGAACATTGTAACTGGATTAAAACTAAATCTGATATATGTGTTTAGATATAATCCATATAATGCACCAAGAATTGCCGCACCGACAATTCCGCCAACCAAACCTTCTATACTTTTCTTAGGACTTAAAATTGGTGACATCTTATGTTTTCCGATCAACATTCCTGTACAATATGCTAAAGTGTCATTTCCCCATGCTGCAAGGAATAATAATACAACAAATTCTCCTCCATTTTGTAATTCACGGATCTGATAGATAAAGGACATCATAACCGCTACATATACAAATCCAAAGAATCCTGCCATCATCTGGTCCACTTTATACTTTGGAAAACGTACCACATAGCATCCGAGTAAAAAGATTAAAAATAAAATAATGATTGCTGTGGTCCATTGATCAAGATCAAATAACAATGCCACATAATAAAGAATCGTGCCTGTATATCCGATCACTGCCAAAGATGATTTCTCAATATGATAAATCTTTAAAATCTCGCTGTATCCGATCAATGCAACGATCAATGTCATTGCAAACGTCACAATTCCACCCATATATAACCCAAAAGCTGCGATCAATACTAAAATGATCCCACTGATCAGTCTTTGCTTAAACATAAACTTATATTCCTCCAAATCTGCGGTCGCGTCTATTATAGTATTCGATCGCCTTTATTAATTCCTTTTTATTAAAATCAGGCCAGAGCACATCTGTAAAATAAAATTCTGTATATGCTAACTGCCATAACATAAAGTTCGACAATCTTTCTTCCCCACTTGTACGAATCATCAGATCTGGATCTGGAAGTTCTTTTGTATCCAGATATCCATTAAACACTTCTTCCGTGATCATATCTTTGGAAAGATTTCCACTAGAAAGATCATCTGCCATATGTCTCATAGCCCGCACCATCTCATCACGACTTCCATAATTCAGTGCGATCGTAAAATTGATCCCTGTATTATCTTTGGATGCCTTCTCAAGCTCAATGATCTTCTCCTGTAAATCTTCGGAAAGTCCTGTGATATCTCCGATCACTCTGACTTTCATATTATTTTTATTTGCACGCTTGATACATGTCTTTAAATAATCACGAAGCAGTTTCATCAATGCATTTACTTCGTCCTGTGGGCGTTTCCAATTCTCTGTTGAAAAAGCATAAACTGTTAAATATTTAATTCCAAGATCATGTGCATCTTCTATGATCTGTTCCACCACTTTACTTCCCTGTCTATGTCCCATATTCCTAGGTAAATGGCGTTTTTTTGCCCATCTTCCATTCCCATCTAAGATAATGGCCACATGTTGTGGAATATTTAAATTCTCCATTTGGACCTCCTGTGTATCATATATAACTTTCGTTTCTTTCCACATGAAACAAAACAGGGCTGAGATTTCAACCCTGTTGATGATTAAGATTAAACTGTCATGATTTCTTTTGATTTTGCATCAACTGCTTCATCAATCTGTTTGATGTATTTATCTGTCATCTTCTGTACTTTGTCTTCTTCATCTTTTGCCTGATCATCATTTAAATCTCCGGCTTTATTCTGTTTCTTGACAAAATCATTTGCATCACGACGGATATTTCTAACTGCTACCTTTGCTTCTTCTCCACGTTTCTTGACATCTTTTGCAAGCTCTTTTCTTCGTTCTTCTGTAAGATCTGGGAAGTTTAAGCGGATTGCTTTACCATCATTTGTTGGTGTGATCCCGATATCAGATACTAAAATCGCTTTCTCGATCTCTTTTAATAAGTTTGGCTCCCATGGCTGAATCATGATCGTTCTTGCTTCAGGTACAGAAACATTACCAACCTGTGCTACAGGAGTTGCAACTCCATAATAATCAACTTTGACTTTATCTAATACATGAGGATTGGCACGTCCTGCACGAATTGTCATAAAATCATTCGCCATACTGTCTAAAGATTTCTGCATCTTGTCTTCAAATTGTTTTAACATGTTTCTTTCGTCCTCCTAATTTATCAAACGGTTACATATGTTCCGTTAAATTCACCTTTCATTAAATTCTCAATGCTGTTTTCTTCATTTAATCCAAAAACTGCTAATGGCATCTTATTCTCAAGGCACATGATCGTCGCTGTCAGGTCGATCACTCCTAATTTCTGATCCAACACTTCTTCCATTGTGATACTGTCATATTTCACCGCATTTTCATTCACAGCAGGATCACTGTCATATACGCCGTCAATTGATTTTGCTAATAAGATCGCATCTGCTTCAATCTCGATCGCACGAAGTGCTGTTGCTGTATCTGTTGAGAAATAAGGATGTCCTGTTCCACCTGCAAAAAATACAACCTTTCCTTCATCTAAAGCTTTGACTGCTTTATCTTTGGAAAATAATTCTGTAAATGCTCCGCATACAAATGGAGTATACACTTCTGTTTCCATTCCTGCTGTTCTGAATGCATCGGATACATAGATACAGTTCATAACTGTCGCAAGCATTCCGATCTGATCAGCTTTTGTACGTTCCATACTCTCGCTTGTACGTCCTCTCCAGAAGTTTCCTCCTCCGATGACGATCGCTACCTGAAGTCCCTCATCTACTAATGTCTTTACCTGACGCGCTGCATCTGCACATGTTGCTTCATCAAATCCTGTCTTCTTATCTCCGGCAAGTGCTTCTCCACTTAACTTTAAAAGCACACGTTTCATATCTTTTAAATCTTTCATTGGTCTACCTCATTTGTTCTTTCTTTGCCAAATCACTATGTGAAATTATATCATATCATCAAGAAAAGAACAACTATAAAAAGGACCTCTTTCGAAATCGAAAAAGACCCTTTTGTGTTTACAAATTCTTTCGTCCATTTAATATTGTAAAAAGCATAAACAACACTGGTATGATCAGTGCCTCAAACTGAGTTACTGAATATGCTTTAAATACAACATTTAAAATAATCGTGGCAATCGTAATTGCGATCAGTACAAGACTGACATAAAAACATCTTTTACATCCTTCCTGTGTATTTCCATCTTTAAGACCCGTATATCCACCGACCATTGCTGCTACTGCGTAGCCGCCGATCAAAACAAGTCCAAGATAAAACTTTGTTGCAGAAGTCGTCGTTCTTCCATAACCTACAAGCCCTAACAGATTCAATAACTGCAACACACCCTGAATCAAAACGAGTCCTGAGATTATCTTAAAAAATATATTTTTTGTTTTGTTTTGCATAATCGCTAGTTCCTTTTTATTTTTTATGTTGTCGCTGTCTCCTTCATACTACTTCGAAAGATTCCCTCATCTTTGTCTTCTTATTATCCAATTTAATCCAATTTCTGGATCTGTTCGATAACTTTTTGATATTCTTTCTCAATTTCACCGATCACTGGCAATACTTCTTCGCGCTGTCCTGCACGGATCATATCTACTGCTTTCGCACTTTTTTGCTGTAAATGTGTAAACTCCAGATTGCTTGCAATTCCTTTCATCGTATGAGTTGTTCGAAGAATTTCATCATAATCCATCTTATTTACTGCTTCTTTAATCTGTTCATAAGTAGGATCATCTAAAAACTTACGGACAAACTTTTCCACCAGTTTCTGATTTCCCATCATACGGCTGCTTACATTTTCATAACTTTCATCAATACTGTCATAAAACTCCTGAATATTCATTACTTCTCCTCCATTCAAATTATTTTTGAATAACCTAAAATGGATTATAGCATATTTAACAAAATTCAACAATTTAATTCTATATTTTATACACCAGAAGTTTTTTCGACACCATATTTCTTTCTACGATATGTTTTTTTGTCACTTTCCATATAGTGATGACTTCTTCTACGATCTCGTTCTTCATTTTCTTCCAAGATTTCTTGTTTCGCATTCATAACAAGCATCTGCAGACGATTTTCGATATTCGCAAAACTGACATCTGGATCATAGTCTAATGGAAGAATCTGTGCATTTGGATACATTTCTTTTAATTTTTTAGAAATACCTCTTCCAACAACATGGTTTGGCAGGCATCCAAATGGCTGTAAGATCAAGAAATACTTGCATCCATGTTTTGCGTGATGAATGATCTCTCCTGGAATCAGCACACCCTCTCCTGCATCAAATGTATGATGAATGATCGGATCACTGTCTTTTACCAGATCATCCATACGGATCGCTGGTTTATATAAAGGATGTCCTTTTGCAATGGAATCGGTCAAACTGTGTGCAAGATCAAAGAACATGTCTGCTGTCCGAAACCAGATCTTTTGATCTATTGGTTTATTTAAATGATATTCCCTGATCTGTGAATCCTGATAAAAGTATGTCTTACGGATAACATCCGTCATACGTGCTTCAATAATCTCAAATCCATTTTCTTCCAGATATTTTTCAATGTCATGGTTTGCTCCTGGATGAAAGTTCAGAAGATATTCCCCAACGATCAGAATCTGTGGTTTTAAGTTCGTACGATCATAAGAAATATTTTTCATGATAGAAATAGCCTTCTTAAATCCTTTTCTTGCACCAAGAACTCCTGACTTTTCCAATCCATCGATTACAAGATCAAGGGCTTTGTCAAACGCTTCATCTGCACTTCCTTTGACTGTTTCATATGGACGGATCTTTCGTAATAATTCCTCCAATACATCGATCATCGGTAATGCAAATGCGATTTTTACAGAAGATGCCAGATTTAATTTAAATCCTGGGTGCATATTATGAGAATCTGCATCATCATTTGTCAGGATCGGAATATGATCATATCCTGCATCATCAAGAGCTTTTCTTAGTAGTGCCCCATAATGTGTCAGTCGACAGTCTCCGACATATTTCCCCATAACGATCGCAACATCTTTGTCATCATACTTTCCACTTTCCAGTGCCGCCAATGCTTCTCCGATGACGATCTGTGCTGGGAAACAGATATCGTTATGTACATATTTCTTTCCCAAACGAATTGCTTCTTCACGCCCGATATCCAAAGCAACTGCCCGAATTCCTTGTCCTCTTAATGCCGCTGTCATAATTCTGCAAAATGCATGCGATGTATTTGGAACCAATGCGATTTTTTCTTTTCTGTGTTCTTTTGTAAACTTGACTGGATATGGTTCTTGCAACTCTTTTACTTCTAATTTCTGATGTTTCTCACGTCCCATTTTCACTGTCTCCAAGAAAGAACGCACACGGATTCCCAATGGTCCTTGATTATCACTTTCATCTACTTTTAAGATCAATGGTGTTTTCCCGGAAATTTCTTTCATCATTCTCGTGATCTCATCGGATAGATAAGCATCATGTCCACATCCAAAACTTACGAGCTGTACATATTCCAGATGCTCACTTTGCGCACATAAGATAGCAGAAGATAACATTCTAGCATGATAGTTATTTACAATATCCAGACGGCTTTTTGAGAGTTCTGTCTGATTCACTTCTGGCAGGGAATCTGCGGTTAAGACTGCGATGCCTGCTTTTGTAAACATCTTAGACAGATCGTGATTAACCAGTGTATCGTTCTGATATGGACGAGATGCTAAAACAACTGCAAATTCATTCTTTTCCTTTACTTCATTTAGGATCTCTTCTCCTCGTTTCTTTAACTGTTGGTCAAAAGATTTCTGAGCCTGATCTGCTGTATGCATTGCATTCATAACCTCTTCTTTTGAGACATGATATACTTCTTCCATATATTTTACCAACTGACGCTGTCTGTCCTTTTTGGTATGCCAATGGAATAATGGTGCATCAAATGGCACATTCCATTTATCCTGTGGATTATCAGAATTCCTGATAACGATCGGATAACCTTTTACCACCGCACACATAGACTCACTTGTTTTTTCCATATTCTCTGGCGGTACTGTTGTGATCGATGGCATAAAAATATGATCTACATGATATTTTTTCACCAGATTTCTAAGATGTCCATGCACAAGTTTTGCTGGAAAACATACCGTGTCTGATGTCACTGCTGACAATCCACTTTCATAAATCTCTCTTGTGCTTTCATCCGATAATTGTACTTTGTATCCCAAACTTTTGAAAAAAGTTGTCCAAAATGGCATCGTATCCCAATAGGATAACACTCTTGGAATTCCGATCGTGATATCTCTTTCTGTTTTAGGCACTGGATAAGGATATTCTTTGAACAATAATTTCTTTCGCTCTTGGAATAAATCTGGAACACTCTGTGTTTTTCGGATTGTTTCTTTTAACTGCTTTCCAACCTCATCATTTCTTGGATCTCCGATGATCTCGCCTTTTTCACATCGATTATTTGTTACCCAGGAATTTCCATTTGAAAATTGAACAATTGTTCTTTGACAATGATTCGTACAAAATGGACAAGGTGCATTTGCCTGCTGCTCATAAGAAAATGTATCTAAATCACGAAGATCCCATGTGCTCACTTCTTTCGGATTCTTCTCATATTGCTCTTTTGCGATCAATCCGACACCAATTGCACCCATGATCCCTGGATATGGTGCTCTGATCACTTCTCTTCCTACATATTCTTCCATCGCACGTAAAACCGCATCATTTTCAAAAGTGCCACCTTGTACCACGATCTTAGTTCCAAGAGAATCAAGATTTGATACGCGGATAACCTTTGTAAATACATTCTGGATGATCGATCTGCATAATCCAGCCATGATATCTTCTGGATTCTTACCGTTTCGCTGCTCTGTGATAATACTGCTGTTCATAAATACCGTACAACGACTACCCAAAACTGCTGGGTTTTTAGACGCAAACGCTTTCTTTGCAATCTCTTTTGTCGGAATATGTAAAGAGGATGCGAAGTTTTCAAGGAATGAACCGCATCCAGAAGAGCACGCCTCATTTAATAAAATATTTGTGATAACTCCATCCTCTAACCAGATTGCTTTCATATCCTGTCCACCAATATCCAAAATAAAAGAGGCGTCTTTGACATATTTTTCAGAAGCTCTTGCATGTGCTACCGTCTCAACCGTATGGCAAGGGATTTCAAAAGCTTTGGAAAACAGCATTTCTCCATACCCAGTCGTACCAGCTGATAAAATTTCTAATTCTGCTCCTGCTTCTTCATATCGTTTTCTTAAACAGATCAAGGCCTCTTTCGCTACTTTCAGCGGATCCCCTTCATTCGGTGCATAAAAAGAATCCAGAATTTCTTCTTGTTCATCTAATAATACAAATTTTGTTGTGGTACTTCCTGCATCAATCCCAAGAAAACATCGAACAACCTCTCCTTTTTGTGGTTTCTTCCATGTCACCTGTTTCTTCTTATGTGCTTCTTTAAAAGCATTTTCTTCTTCTTTTGATTCAAAAAATGGTTTTGCAATTTCTCCTGAAACGTGGGAATGATCTTTCTGTGCGTCTTCCAGTATTACTAACATTTTATTCACATCTTTTGGTTTGCTGTCTGCAAACATCTTATCCAAAGATAATGCTGCCCCATATGCAATCATTAATTCTGAATGCTTTGGACAAAGAATCTCATCTTCTTTCAAATTCAGACGTTCAGCAAAAACTTTTACCAGAGTTGGATGAAATGTTAATGGTCCACCTTCAAATGCGACAGGTTTTTTAATCTCCAATCCCTGTGCCAACCCTCCGATCGTCTGTTTCGCGATCGCATGGAATGCGGATAACGCAAGGTCTTCCTTGGCTGCTCCCTGATTCAGAAGTGGTTGGATATCTGTCTTTGCATATACCCCGCATCTTCCAGAAATATCATATAAATGTGTTCCTTTTTGTGCCAACTCATTAAACTGTTCCACTGGTACTTTTAATACGGATGCAATTTCATCAATAAATGCTCCCGTTCCACCCGCACAGCTTCCATTCATACGCATATCGGAAACACTTTGTGACTGTCCATTTTCAGAATCTTTAAAAAAGATCATCTTGGCATCCTGTCCACCTAACTCAATTGCCGTTCCGACCTGGTCAAACTGATCTTGTAATGCGATCGCATTGGCTGCAACTTCCTGCACAAATGGTACTTTTAAAATAGATGCCACTGGTTTTGCCCCAGAGCCAGTCAGACACAATCTGATCTTCTTATCTCTTATATGTCCGCAAAACTTCTTAATGCTTCGGATCACACTTGCGATCTGATTTGCATGATGTCTTGCATAATCAGAAAATAACAGTTGATGACGGTCATTGGCATCAACTGCTACTATTTTGGTTGTCGTAGATCCTACGTCGATCCCGACTAATATATTTTGTTCGTTTGATTTTGTCATTTCGTTATTCATCATTCGTTATCGTCTTTTCTCCTTCTTTTGAGCTTTACGTTTTATCATAACTCAAATTAATAGAAAATGTAAGATAAAAAATGGATTTTAACACTTTCTTCACACTTTTTCATTTAGTTTCTGCTTACGTTCCCTCCAATCTGGAAGAAAATGACTCATCAAATCATAAAATCTCTGGTTATGGCTTGGTTCTAAAAGATGACATAATTCATGCACCAAAACATACTCTACACATTCCTCTGATTTTACAGCCAGCTGCAGATTCATCCGAATCTTTTTACTGTGAATACTACAGCTTCCCCATCTTGTTTTCATATCTCGAATCGTAAAGCCATTCGCATGAACTTTCATGATTGATTCCCATCTCATTGCATATTCTATGATCTTGTCTTCCAGCCATTTCCTTTGTTCCAGATTAATTTCCTGCTGTGATGAATTTTGCCTGTTTTTTACTTTTTCATGGTTTTTTAAAATCCACTCTTCTTTTTTCTTAAGGAAACGAAAAACCTCTTCGTTGGAAACTCTCATTGGAACTGTTACCAAAACATCTCCGTTTGGAGGTTTCACGTAGATATTTATATTTTTAATCTTCCTTCGCTCAATCTCAATATTTAATGTTCCTATTTGTTTTATCATTATTCTTATTTCTTTCTCTGAATCAGCATATGTATCAATACATACAAAACAATCAGAAACCCTGATATAAATCCTGCCACACTAAGATATGGCATTCCTAACACTCTCGGTGTTACATCACTTAGACATAAAATTGCAGAGCTAAACCAAAGTGCCATCACGATCAATACAAGCAACAGATGATCAAATCCTTTTTTTAATTCTCTACCTGCTTTCTCGATCTGCGCAGATTCAATGTTTACCCTTACCTGTCCATTCTTTGTAATGTTCAAAAGATCTGATACCTGTGCTGGTATCTCCAAAGATTTCTTAGATGACCCATAAATATCTCTCAAAGCATGTCTTATCTCTTTCTTTATATCAATCTCATGAAACATATTCGCAGACATATAAGAAGTCAATATCTGTATCATATTCACTTCTGGAGAACATAATTTCAATGTTCCTTCCATAGTCACCATACTTCTTGCAAGCAGCGTAATATCTGGTTCGATCGCAATCTTATGTTTCTTCAAAAGCCCTATTGCATCTTCCATCAATTCTCCAAGATCCATGGTCCCGAAATCCATATTCATGTATTTTCCAACCATATCATCAAGATCCGTATACAAACTAGCATGGTCGATCTTCTCTGTCGGTTTTCCAAACGATAAGAATGCATTCTTAAGTTCATAAATATCATTTTTAAGAATAGCTGTGATCGCACGTTTCATGATCGCACGGTAATGTTCAGATAGATCACCTGCCATTCCAAGATCAAGCCATACGATCTGACCACCACTAATCCATAGATTCCCTGGATGTGGATCTGCATGAAAAAAACCATCCGCCAAAATCTGTTTACAATAGTTTTGTGCTGTTTTCTGGGCAATCTCCTTCCTATCATACCCATTGCGATCAAGTTCCTCGATATGGTCGATCTGGATTCCATCAACATAACTCATCACCAGCAAATGCTCATTCGAATATTCCTTATATACTTTCGGACATGTCACATATGCAACGTCCTTCTGGTTCTCATAAAATCGTTCCAAATGTTGTGCTTCTTTTTCAAAATCCATTTCTTCTTTGGATGTCTCCCACAACTCATCAATAACTTTTCTAAAATCAATCAATTCACCGGTTCCTGTTGCAAAATTTAAAAATCCAGAAGCCTTCTTTAACAGAGCAATATCTTCTGCCATGATCTGGTTAATCTGCGGTCTCTGGATTTTTAATACAACTTTACTGCCATCTCCTAAAACGGCCTCATGGACCTGTGCGATTGATGCACACCCAACTGGTATCTGGTTAATCTTCTGAAATAGTTGACCGGGGTCATTATGAAGTTCTTTATTCAAGATCTTCCATATCTCATTAAAACTCATCGGTTTTACATCCGTGCGAAGTCTCGCTAACTCATGACAATACTTCTCTGGCAATATATCCGAACGCATTGACATGATCTGCCCAAGCTTTACATAAGTTGGACCAAGATCTTCTAAAATACTGCATAACTTCTCTGGATTGATCCCATGTGTGACATTATGCTGATTTAATACATGCAAGATCTCTTTCAGTCTTCCTGTTTCCTGTTTCATAAGTACCTCTTATTGTTCAGTTTCATCCTCTTGTACTTGTGATGTCTCTGAATCTGTTGTTGCTTCACTTTCTTCCACTTCAACATCTTCTTCAGCTTCCTGTTTTTCTTTCTGAAGTGCCTCAGCTTTTGCAATTCTTTCTTTTAAAAGTGCAAGATCTTCTGGGGACATTTCATCAACACATTCAAATGCTTTATCATATTTCTTAGTCACTTGGATAGATACATGTTCTTTGACTTTCTGTTTTGCATTGTGCTTTAATTCCTGATTTAACACTTTTCCATGTTCTACAGTACGTTCACCCTTTTCAATCATTTTCTCAAGAATGTCTTTGGTAACTTCTGCAGTTGTTGCTGCTGCACCTACACTTGCAAGAAATGCTTTTTTCATTCCATTTGTGAAATCCATATGTCATCATCCTTTCTATAATTTAGCATGATCATTTGTCACTTTTATTTTACCACTATAGATCTTCAAGGACAACCGTAAATGGTCCATCATTTATTAAAGCAACTTCCATATGTGCTCCAAAAATACCTGTCTGTACAACATCTATTTCCTTGTTGCATTCCTTAATGATATATTCATATAATTCTTCTGCTTTCTTTGGATCTCCTGCCTGTGTAAAACTTGGACGATTTCCTTTTCTGCAGCTTGCATAAAGCGTAAACTGAGATACTAACAACAATTCTCCATCCACATCTTTTAATGAACAATTTGTTTTTCCATTTTCATCTTCAAAAATACGAAGATTGATCATCTTACGAATATATTTATCGGCTTCTTCTTTTGTATCTTCCTGCCCTACACCGATCAAAACTAAATATCCTTTTTTTATCTTCCCTGTGTATTCATCATCTACTTTTACCGATGCTTCTTTTACTCTCTGAATTACAAATTTCATTGCTTTTCCTTCCTTTAAGGTATTATTTTCTTTAAATATTCCTACATAAAGAAAAAGATCAGAAATTAAAAATCTCTGATCTTTTATATCCTTATGTAAGATAAATAAATCCTAGTTGTTGATTAATTTATCTTCGTTGCTCCAGCTGTATAAGCTACGGATTTCTTTTCCGACAACTTCAGACTGATGTTCAGCAGCTAATTTTCTCATAGCTTTGAAGTGAACCTGAGATCCTGCATCAGACATATCTAATAAGAAGTCTTTAGCGAATGTTCCGTCCTGAATATCTGTAAGAACCTGTTTCATAGCTTTCTTAGTATCTTCTGTGATGATCTTAGGTCCTGTGATGTAATCACCATATTCAGCTGTGTTAGAGATAGAATATCTCATTCCTTCGAATCCTGACTGGTAGATTAAGTCTACGATCAGTTTCATTTCATGGATACACTCGAAGTAAGCGTTTCTTGGATCATATCCAGCTTCTACTAATGTTTCGAAACCAGCCTGCATTAATGCACAAACACCACCGCAAAGTACTGCCTGTTCTCCGAAAAGGTCTGTTTCTGTTTCTGTTCTGAATGTAGTTTCAAGAACACCAGCTCTTGCTCCACCAATTCCTAAAGAATAAGCAAGTGCTAAATCTAATGCTTTACCTGTAGCATCCTGTTCAACAGCTACTAAGCAAGGAGTTCCTTTTCCTGCCTGATATTCGCTTCTTACAGTATGTCCTGGAGCTTTAGGTGCGATCATAGTTACATCCACATCTTTTGGAGGTGTAATGCATCCGAAGTGGATATTGAAACCATGAGCGAACATTAACATATTTCCTGGCTCTAAGTTTGGTTCAATGCTTTCTTTGTATAATTTAGCCTGTTTTTCATCGTTGATCAGAATCATGATGATATCAGCTTTCTTAGCAGCTTCTGCAGATGTGTACACTTCAAATCCCTGTTCTTCTGCTCTCTTCCAAGATCTGCTTCCTTCATAAAGACCGATGATAACATTGCATCCAGACTCTTTTAAGTTAAGGGCATGTGCATGTCCCTGGCTTCCATAACCGATAATAGCGATGGTTTTTCCATCTAAAAGTGATAAGTTACAGTCTTCTTGATAATAAATCTTTGCCATTTTTCATTCCTCCATTTTTTTGGCTTTATAGTAAGGGTCCTGACCCGTTACTCTCATCAAAATATATTAGAGTTATCTTCTCCTCTTGATAAACCAGTGATTCCTGTTCTCACAATTTCGATCACTCCAAAATCACTGATCAGATTGATAAATGCTTCTATCTTATTCACATTCCCAGTTAACTCGATCATCAGATTATCCTTAGATACATCCACAACTTTCGCTCTGAAAATATCTGCAATCGTGATAACCTCCTGTTTCTCTGTCTTGTTTGCACGGATCTTTGCAAGAATCAATTCTCTGCAAACAGACTTACTGTTTTCCAGTTCAAAAATCTTCACAACATCTTCCAGTTTTGAAAGTTGATTCTTGATCTGTTTCAAGATCATATCATCACCGCTGACTGCGATCGTAATTCTTGAAAACTTCTGATCTTGTGTCGTACATGCTGTGATGCTGTCTATGTTATACCCTCTTCTTGTAAATAAACCAGAAATTCGGCTTAATACCCCGGGAGTATTCTCTACTAAAATAGAAAGAACGATCTGTCGCATATCTTTTATTTCCTTTCTTTGTCTTATTCTATCACCGTAATGGTATATTACAGGGTATTGGTAACTTTTCTTATTCTACCAATTATACAAATATGTGTCAAGAAAGAATATGATATGACAGTGATTCTACCTTGACACATTTTCATTTTAATTTATTTTTGTTTATTCTTCTTCAACAGAATCACCAGAAGGTGTTGATTCTGTCGCCGCAGCTGTCGTTGTATGATGTGCTGTGGTTGGTCTTGATGCAGATGTCTGTGGCTGTGACGTTGTACTTTCTGTCACACGTTCTTCTGTACTTCTCGTAGTTGTAGACCTTGTACTATAAGTCGTATGGCTGCTGCTTGTTGTGCTGTAACTTTCCTGCTGATAGCTGCTTCTTGTACTAGATGTTGAATATGATGAACTACTGCTTGTTGAGTCAGATGATGATGTTCCGGAATATCCAAATGTCTCAACAGAAGATATTCCTCCATATTCTTTTGCCCAGTCTTTTTCACTGCCTTTGTCAAATAAGAAATAATTCATGGCTGCTTTATTAGCACTGAAGTTTATAAAGAATACGAACATATTGCTCTGTGCTCTTCCCATCTTATAAGTACCTTCTAATGGCACCCTCATCTGGTCGATTTCTGTCGTCCCCATCTGAACAACTTTCAATACCAGACTCTTCAGGTATTTTGCACTCATATCTGTTGACACATCGGCTAATGAATCTAACGCAATATCTGCGATCTTTGTTGGGCTCTGCTGCAATACTTTATTAAGTGCTGCTTGAAGTACTGCTCTTTGACGACCTGTTCTTCCAAAGTCTCCATCTCCGTATTTCTTAGAAACAACGTAACGAACCCTGGCATATCCTAATGCCTGATTTCCATTCAATGTCTGTTTCCCAACCTTTACATTACGGTATTTCTTCTTTGAAATATAATTTGTTGTATTCAAGTATTTTGCTTCTTTTTCTTCCAGCGAAATTTCTACACCGCCAACTTTATTGATAACTTTCTCAAATGTTGAGAAATCAACAACACAATAATTGTCGATCTTAATCCCAAAGTTCTTAGCGATCGTCTGGTATAATAATTCCACACCACCAAATGCATAGGCTGCATTTAACTTGTTATGTCCATGTCCTGGAATCTCAACATACATATCTCTCATCAAAGAAGTGAGCTTTAATTCTTTTGTCTTAAAATTGACCGTTGCGATCATAATACTGTCAGATCTTCCGTGATCACCTTTGATTGCTCCATGATCAGATCCAACTAATAAGATATTAATAACATTCTTATTAAATGTCAGATTATCATCTACCTTTACGTCTGTCAGTGTACTTCCATTCTTATTATTCACTGCTGCTTCTAATCTTGCATCATAATATCCAAGCACTCCCCCTGCAGCAATTCCTATGATCAAAAACAGACTTAGGATAATTTTAAACTTCTTAATCTTCATTCGTGTCCTCCTCACAATTATCTGCTTATCATTGTAGATTATATCATATCATACAAAAAAAACAGTAGGTGATTTTATTAAGTTTTTGTTAAGCTTTCCAATAAGTCTGATTCATCGTAAGCTTTAAAACCATCCATTTTGGCAGTTTTTTATAATTTCTTCCAAGTTTATATCCGATCAATTTAAATCCTGTATCGATCACATACTTTGGAATAAGATATATTTTTCCCTTTTTAAAAAGATGCTTGATCGTCGCGATAACCATTTTTACACCTTCCGATTCTGATCTCACTTTAAGAAACAATCCTCCATGATCTACTTGTGACACTGCAAGATCGAAATTCCTATGTAACTGTTGTATCGCCTTGTAATCATGCCAATGCCATACCCTTGCATCTGCCTGATAGGCAACTGCCTTTCCATCTTCGATCATCTTTGAAGCCATGATCATGTCCTCGTTAAAAATTGTTTTATGCTCGAAGCCTCCCATTGCATCATACTCTGATCTTCGATAAGCACTGCATACATTTGAACAGAAAAATGTTTTGATCCCCAGAGTATCCAGATCCTCTTTTGTTTTAACTCTGCTTTCCAGAGGATAATTAAAGATTCTTGTATAATACTCAATATAATTTTTTTCAGGATCAGCCATCTGCCTTCCATAAGCAGCTGTTACTATTGGATCATCAAATGCTTTAATCAGATTTTCCACCATATATTTATCTTTTGGAATCGCATCATCTGTCATAAACATTAAAATGTCAGCTTCTTTGGCAAGCGATGCTCCATAATCTCTTGTTTTCCCATGATCAAATTCTTCTTTTTTAATATGATGAACTTCTACATTATCATATGGAGTGATCATTTCCTCATCAAAAAATTCTGCCTCTGTGTTAACTAAAATAATGCGGTCTGGTTTTCTTGTCTGCAATGCAAGTCGTTTTAATGATTCCTGAAACTTATCTCCTGGCTTATATGTTGGTATGATCAAGTCAATTACCATGATTTTTCCTTTCTATCTTAGATCTATCTGCGGACTTTAGTTCCTTTGCTATCTCTTTTTGATAGTTTTAACCGATGAAATTCCAGTTCTTTTTCTTTATATACGATAGAACTGATATTCTGTGCTGCCATCACATAAATATTCGTTAGTGAATCATCTTTTGATAACTTCATTCCACGAACACCTAATGCACTCTTCTTCTTTTTTGGAATCTCGGAAAGCAAGAATTTTAAGAAAACTCCTTCTTTCGTCTGAAGGACTACTTTGTCTTCGGATCCTTCCATCCAGTCTATCGGAATCACTTCGATCAGCTCATCTTCCGATAATTTTGTTGCCTGCACAGTTCTCTTTGCTGCATTTAACAACTCTCCATCCATCACTTTTAACATACTTTTTGCTGTTGCAAATAAAAGTGATGAATGAATCATTGATTCTGCATCCAGCACCTGGATGATATATTCTTTTGTACTGTCATAATTACATAAATTATCAATTGGTACCCCTTTATCCCTGAATTTTCCGGCTGGAATATCCAGTACCTTGATCTGGTGCATCACACCGAGATTGGTAAAGATACAGATCTTATCTGTATTCATACAAGGCACAATAAACTTGTATTCTTTTAAGATATTTTCCTTATTTCTCTGATAAGTTGCCTTATCCATTGTCTTGGAATATCCAAAACGATCCATCACAAAATAAACCGTCTCTTCTTTGACTGGTGCAGCAACATAAACTGCCTCTTTTCCATCTTCGACCACAGTTCTTCTTTCGCGTCCAAATTCTTTTTTAATCTTATCTAATTCTTTACGAATCACGTTCTTTAAAGATTTTTCGTTATTTAAGATATCTTCATATTCTTCGATCTTTGCAAGAATCTCTTCATATTCTTCTTTTAACATCAAAATCTCTAATCCGATCAATCGGTATAATTTAAGATCAAGGATCGCACTTGCCTGTTTGTCTGTAAAAGAAAGCTTGGTTGCTTCGATCATAGAATCTGAAGACTTGAAATTAATATTTCCAACATCTCCTTTGGTAAGGCATGCCTTTACTTCCTTCTGACTCTTACTTCCACGAATGATTTCAATGATCAGATCAATCATATCACATGCTTTGATCAACCCTTCTTTAATTTCTCTTTGTTCATATAATTTTGATAGTAATGTTTTATATTTTCTTCTTGTTACTTCATAATAAAACTGCGTATGATTTTCAATGATTCCCTTAAGATCCAGTGTCTCCGGACGTCCATCAACGATCGCCAGCATATTCACACCAAATGTATCCTCAAGTTTTGTTTTCTTATATAAGAGATTTTTTAAGCGTTCAACATCTGCACCCTTTCGAAGTTCTAATACAATTCGGATTCCATCTTTAGAGGATTCATTGGAAATATCCAAAATATCTGTTGTCACTTTGTTCTCTATGAGTGCTACGGTATCTGATAAAAACTTGGAAATATTATTTCCGATCATTGTGTATGGAATTTCTGAAATTACCAGTTTATCTTTTTCCCCACGTTTCTTTGCTGGTTCAAAAGTTACTTTTCCTCTTAATTTTAATTTACCTGTTCCTGAAGAATAAATATTTAACAAATCTTTCTTATTGATCACAAGGCCGCCTGTTGGAAAATCCGGACCTTCTATATATTCCATGAGTTCTTCGTTTGTGATGCTTTCTTTTCGCATATATGCTTTCACTGCATCAACAACTTCCCCTAAATTATGTGGTGGAATACTCGTTGTCATACCAACAGCGATTCCATCTGCTCCATTTACCAATAAGTTTGGCACCTTAACTGGAAGTACTTCAGGTTCTTTTTCTGTTTCATCAAAGTTCGATACAAAATCAACTACATTTTTATCAAGGTCTGCAAGATATGCTTCCTGCGTGATCTTCTGAAGTCGTGCTTCTGTATATCGCATAGCCGCAGCGCCGTCTCCCTCTATGGAACCAAAGTTTCCATGTCCATCAACAAGAGGGACTCCTTTTTTGAAATCCTGAGACATAACAACTAGGGATTCGTAGATGGAACTGTCACCATGTGGATGATATTTACCCATGGTATCCCCGACGATTCTTGCAGATTTTCGATGTGGCCTGTCATAACGAAGTCCTAATTCATCCATGGAATATAAAACTCTTCTCTGTACTGGCTTTAATCCATCTCTGGCATCTGGAAGTGCTCTTGCACAAATAACACTCATCGCATAATCGATATATGATTTTTGCATAACCTCAGAAAATTCTGCTTTAATAATATGTTCTGACATTATCTATTGTTTCCTTTCTATTTATATATCTAACATCGCTTCATTTGCATTTTCATAAATGAACTGTCTGCGAGGTGGTACGTCGCTTCCCATCAGCATAGAAGTAACATCGGAGGCCATTCTAGCATCTTCGATCTCAATCTGTTTTAATGTACGACTTTCTGGATTCAGCGTTGTCTCCCATAACTGTTGCGCATCCATCTCTCCTAAACCTTTATAACGTTGTAAAGTAAAGTTTCCCTTATGTTCTGCGCGATATCTTGTCAGTGCTGCATCATCAAACAGATAAGTTTCTTCGCCCTTTTTTGGCATTGCTTTGTAAAGCGGCGGTGTTGCAAGAAATACATGTCCATGCGTGATCAATTCTGGCATAAAACGATAAAAGAACGTCAAAAGCAATGTTGCGATATGTGCACCATCCACATCAGCATCTGTCATAATAATGATCTTGTGATAACGAAGCTTACTGATATCAAAATCATTTCCATATCCTTCAGAAAAACCACATCCAAATGCATTGATCATCGTTTTAATTTCTGCATTCGCAAGAACTTTATCCATCGTAGCTTTCTCTACATTTAAGATTTTTCCTCGAATTGGAAGGATTGCCTGTGTCTTTCGGTTTCTTGCTGTTTTTGCAGAACCACCAGCAGAATCTCCCTCGACAATAAAAATCTCACAATCTTGTGCTTTACGACTTTCACAGTTCGCCAGTTTTCCGTTGCTGTCAATTGACAACTTCTGTTTTACCAGCATATTCGTCTTCGCTTTTTCTTCCGCTTTACGGATCTTCGCTGATTTTTCCGCACATGCCAGCACTTTTTTTAAAGTATCTAGATTCTTATCAAAATAAAGAACCAATTCTTCTCCCGCGATCTCTCCAACTGCTTTGGCTGCATCTGGATTATCCAGTTTCGTCTTCGTCTGTCCTTCAAATCTTGGTTCTGGATGTTTGACGGAAACGATCGCTGTCATACCATTTCTCACATCCGTTCCAGTAAAATTCGAATCTTTTTCTTTTAATACCCCGATCTCTCTGGCATATTGATTCATGATCGTAGTGAATTTCGTCTTAAACCCTGTGATATGTGTTCCACCTTCGATCGTATAAATGTTATTACAAAATCCCAGAATATTCTCCCCAAAATCCTCTGTATACTGAAATGCCACTTCTGCCTCAATTCCATCAATCATTCTTTTAAAATATACTGGTTCATGAAGCATTTGTTTTCCTTCATTTAATTTCTTTACATAAGCGCAGATTCCTTCTGGCTCATGATAATCAACTGTTGTTTCTTCACCTTCTCGTTCATTCACATAATGAATCGTAAGTTTTGGATTCAAATACGCAGTCTCATGCAAACGGTTTCTAACCATTGCTGCTTTAAAATATGTCTTATCAAAAATTTCTGGGTCTGGTAAAAACTGGACGTTTGTTCCCGTATCTAATTTTCTACAGGTACCGATCACCTCAAGAGGTGTTATGATCTTTCCACGCTCATATCTCTGCTGATAAACCTTTCCTCCCTGTTTTACAGTTACCGTAAGCCAGGTTGAAAGGGCATTAACAACGGATGCACCAACTCCATGCAGTCCTCCAGAAATCTTATATCCTCCATCTCCAAACTTACCTCCTGCATGTAACATGGTAAATACCATCTCTACCGCTGTTTTTCCTGTTCTTTCATTAATTCCGACCGGAATTCCTCGTCCATTGTCCGTAATAGTTGCTGTTCCATCTTTATTTAAAGATACTGTGATCTCATCACAATATCCTGCCAGAAATTCATCGACCGAATTGTCTACTATCTCATATATTAAATGATTCAATCCCTTGGTAGATACACTTCCAATGTACATTCCAGGGCGTTTTCTAACAGCTTCTAGTCCTTCTAAAACCGAAATACTATTAGCATCATATGTCTTATTTGCCATAAATACACAACTCTCCTTTTTATCTTTCGGTTATCTAGTGTATCACACAATGATCTTCTTCGTCAATTGAGCTGTTTCTTATAGCCATCATTCGACAGTAATTGACTTTACCTGCCAAAATCTCTATAATGAGATATGAATAAACTAGAAAGGAACAATAAGTATGAAACGTAGGATTTTCAAACAGTTCCTATCCGGTATATTAGGGATCATATTACTGCTATCCCTTGCTGGATGTGGACAGAGCACAAGTGACTCAAAACCTGATGACACCATGGAGGCATTCTATGATCTGATCATAAAACAAGATACAACATCGATGACAGATCTTGGAATTGATGATTCTGAAGCATCTGATACTTTAAAAACATATCAGACATCCATGATATCAACTCTTCAGAAGAGTTTTAAGAATGCAGGCGTTACGATCACTAAGAAACAAGCAAATGAGATCTATAAAGCGATCAGCAGCAAACTTGCTTCCTTAGACCACAAGATCACGGTAACAGGTCAAGATAAGAAAAATGCAACAGTTAAGGTGTCTAGCCAATACATCAATTATCTGGACATTTTTAAACAAGCAAAACAGACTACTTTGGATGAATTAAAACCTCTTCACATTGAGAACTTATCTGATGCAAAGAAACAATTAGTATCCAATGTGATCGAAGCTTTCAATTCTACTGATGTATCCTCTGATATGCATACACAAACATTTAAATTAAAACTACAGAAGATCAAAAGCGGTAAAAATACCATTCATATCTTCTTCCCGGACAATTATGAAGAAGTCGGATCTAAACTCATGAAAAATGCAACAAATCAATAAATATAAAAGGTTAGCAGTATGATCACACTGCTAACCTTTTTATATTAATCCTAATTACAATTCGTCTGCTTCCATCATCTGCCTGAGCAGTTCCCTTGCTTCTCTGCAGCGATTTTTAACACTTCGCTCTGTAATTCTAAATAAATCTGCAATTTCTTTACATTTCAATCCATAAACATATCGAAATAAAATCGTATCTCGATGTCTTCGTGGTAATGCCGCCAGATTCTGTTTTAAAGATTCCAGATCGATCATCTGCAGATAATTATCTCTAGGATCTTCAACAAAATCCCCTTCTGACCCATCTTCATATGTAAGACTCTCGTGTTCATTATTCTTTTCATTTTTCAACAATGTAAAGGATTCATTCTTTGTTATTGCCGTAAGAAAATAAAATACTTCTTCCTCTGGCACCTTCAAAATACTTTCCGGATATACCAATGCTTTTTCAAATACACTTTGCACCACGTCTTGTGCTAGATCATTGTCTTTCACATGATTCTTTGCAATACAAAATAACTTCCTTGAATATGCCTCATACAATTTCTCTATGTATTTGATCGTCTTTTTTCCTATTGGTTTTCTCTTTCGAATTCTCATAATATTTCACTTTCAATTTTCTTAAATTGTTTTTTTCTGAACTATTATAAAGATATATTGTTCTATTACAAATGTTTGCATAATGATCTATCCAAATAATAGCTCTTCAAAAATGATTTCCATGTTTTCTTGCGAATATTCAATCTCTTTTGAGTAAATTCGAGCAATCTCCTGCGGTGTCTTCAAAATATGATTTCTCTTACAATATTCATTCATCTGTTCAATTATCAAACAGCTTAAAATTGCGAACTTAACTTTATCGATCAGATTATTATCTTCACAGGATTTCATAAAATAACGATAAATAAAATAACTCATCAAATGTTCCATATATGACTCATCGATTCCTTGTTCTTTGATCATGCATGGCATTGGTTCCATCTTGCAAAACATCTTCTGAATCTTTGGCTCCATAAAATCTAATTCCTGATATATAGATATCCAGTTTTTGATATATGTTTCTTCTCGCATTTGACTTAATATATGATTCTTCTTTATGGGATCATTTTTCCATGTATTCAGAATCTCACCCGTTTGGTTCAAATGATCCTGGATTCCCTGCACCACATCAAATATCTGTTCTATTCTTTGTTCCACTGGGTTTTCTTTCTTTTTCAGCAAATCCAATATCCATAATTGAATTTCTAAAACTGATTCATCAAAGTCATCCGTTGACTCTGTATTCGTTCCCTGAATCTGGCATAATCCAAATTCCTTTGTCTCAAACATCAGCCGTGTAGCTTCTTCGCATGCCATTCCAAGACCTGTCTGGCGAATATTTCCATATTCATTATGAAATCTCGGATGCTGTGTACATATCTCACACAAAGCGTCTTCTCCTAATTCAATATAAATATCACATAAATTTTTCTGATTCAAAAACACACAGCGGTCACGATCATCAAGATGAAATGCTGGAGTGCCTTCGTGATCAATGCCTTTCATCAGCCTGTCACGAAATTCTCCTTTAACATTCTGATATTTTTTATAGGACTTAGAATCGATCATGATCTCCCATCCAATGCAGCAACTATCTTTGCATTTATCTGCAATGCACTGAAAATCCTTATAATAATCAGGAATATATTCTTTCATCTTATCCTCCAAAATATTTTCATTCTTATGAAACTTTTATCTGATGTTCCAGCCGCATCCAATCTGCAACTGCTGCAATAAATTGTGAATTTGTCGGACGTTCCTGTCCTTCCATCACAAATGTTCCAAAAATCTCTTTTAAAAGTTCTTGATTTCCTTTGATCCATACAATATCGATCGCATGGCGGATCGCCCGTTCAACACTACTGGTCGTTGTTTTACATTTCTTTGCAATCTCAGGGTATAATAATTTTGTAATATAATTTATACGATTACAGTCTTCTATCGCCATTAGAATCGCATATTTCATATAACGGCACCCTTTAATATGTGCAGGCACCCCTAAATTCCTAACCAAAAAGCTAATCTGCCTTCGAACATCATTCGTTCCACACATGCTACACATTCTTTTTGATCGTCCATGCAATGCTTTCTCATTTTTTTGAATATCATTATTTACTGAACGTATCCGTATCATCTGTGAAATTCTCTCTGCAAGAATTCCTGCCTGAAACGGTTTCATCATACAATAATCAACTTTTAACCGTCTGATACACTCCATCAGCTCTCTATTTTCGAGCATTGTTAATGCAATAAATGCTGGAATTTTATCTGGTTCTATCAATTCCCTGCATTTTTCGATTACACCAATTCCGTCAATCTCTGAAAGCATCAGATCAATAACTACAAGATCAGGTTTTAATTTTATAATATCATCCAATGTATCCACCCCATTATCTCTTACTGATATTACATTATATTTTCCTGATAATTCTTTCTTTAATTGTTCTGCCTCGTCCGGATAACTGTCTGCAATTAAAACTCTATGTCTTTCATCCATATTTTCTCCTTCAGACAATCTCCCTGTATTCGTCCATATGCATCTTATATTATCTCATCATCATCATCTTAAGATGCATTCATATGATAATCGAGTCTTAGTTTATCCGCGATCAATGCAATAAACTCTGAATTTGTCGGCTTTCCCTTTCCAGAACTTATCGTATAACCAAACATTTCTTCCAGCAATTCAACTTTTCCACGACTCCATGCCACCTCAATCGCATGCCGAATCGCTCTCTCTACGCTGCTTGATGTCGTTTTGTATTTTTTCGCAATTGTTGGATATAATAACTTTGTAATATAATTCATCATATTAATATCCTCAATTGCCATGATAATTCCCTCTCTAATATACTGATACCCCTTTATATGAGCCGGAATTCCAAGATCTCTTATGATCTTTGTCACATCCTGTTTCATATGAAATTCATGATCGATCACTGTTCTTTGATCATTTTTCTTAAAATTATTTTCTGTTTCTTTCTGAATGATTTTCTGATCCAATCCTTTGATTTTTGCAACTTGTTTGATCCTGCGGCACAGTACCTCATTCTTAAATGGTCTCATCATACAATAATCAATGTCCATATGATTGACGCATTCGATCAATTTCTCGGTACCGATCGATGTTAAAACAATAAATACTGGTAATTGTTCATATTCCATACATTCTCTGCATTTTTCGATCACCCCGACTCCATCGATATATGGCAGCATGATATCAATTAAGACAACTTCTGGTTTCTTTCTAATGATCTCATCAACTGCTTTCATTCCATCGAATACTGTTCCAACAATATCAAACTCTCTATTCAGTTCATTTTCTAACTCCTCTGCTTCTGATACGTCCCCATCCACAATTAAAATATTTAACTTCTTTTCCAACTTTTTCAACCTCCTGATCATGATTATGATGTCTTATGCTGTTATTTTTCCTCGATCAGTACTTCATCTCCATATTCCAGGCGTATTTTATCCGCGATCAATGCAATAAACTCTGAATTCGTAGGTTTTCCTTTTCCCGCATGAATCGTATAGCCAAACAATGCATCGATCGTGTCCATATTTCCTCTTCCCCAGGCAACCTCGATCGCATGTCTGATCGCTCGTTCTACCCTGCTTGGTGTCGTATCAAACTTCTGTGCGATTGACGGATACAGCTGTTTTGTTATGGAATTTAAAATATCCATATCACAGACTGCCATCATGATCGAATCTCTTAAGTACTGATAACCTTTGATATGAGCCGGAACCCCGATCTCATGAATCATATTCGTTATGATGATCTCCAACTGGTTTTCTGTCAATCCATGAATCTTCTCTGGTACAGAAACGAATGGTCTTTCAGGAATCTGCTGTTTTATCTTTGCCTGCTTGATCTGCTTAATGATCGTTCTTAGATCAAACGGCTTTAAAATAAAATAAGATGCTCCTAATTCCATAGCCTCTTCGCAGACATTTTCCTGCCCCATTGCGGAGACCATAATAATGATCGGTCTTTTACTTAGATCTTCTGTTTGCAAACGTTCTAATACACCAATTCCATCGAGTTTCGGCATAATGATATCCAGTAATACAACATCCGGTTGTTTTTCCTTGATGATACGCAATGCTTCTTCTCCATCATCCGCACTTGCGATTACTTCAATATCACTTTCCTGCTCTAACAGTTCTGTCATCATCTCAACAGTTCTCTGGTTGTCATCTGCAATAGCCACATTAATCTTGTTCATCTTCAGTCCTCCCATTCTGTTTTTCTCTACAAATTAATTATATATTTGATTTAAGTTTACAAACAACCCATATTTCTTCGCAAGTTTTGGTTGATTTCCAAAGGATTCGACATAATTCGACAAAATTAATTCTATTTTTTAAAATCTATGTCATATTTTGCTGCGTAAATTGTTAAATATACAATTTCTCACTTCGATGATTCCATATGACATCCAGTAACTCTGTTGTTGTCACAACAATCTGATCTGCTTCGGCATGCATCAGCTCCTCTCTGTTCTCAAATCTGTACAATGTTCTAATGTTTGACAGATTATTTTCTTTCTTTCCTAGTATATCATGTCTTCGACTTCCTGTCATAAGAATTTGCAATTCCTTTTTATTTCACTTTACTTCCTGCATGATCTTTATAAACTTCAATCTTTTGATCGATCTGATCTTTCAATTCATCGACATGTGAAATTATGCCAACCAGCTTATTTCCTTCCAAAGACAGTGAATTTATGATCTGCATCGCCTTATTTAAAGAATCCGCATCTAAAGTACCAAATCCCTCATCAATAAAGATCGTATCAACCTGTATCCCGCCTTTTTTGTTCTGGATCACATCACTTAATCCTAACGCAAGAGATAATGCTGCTTTAAATGATTCTCCTCCAGATAATGATCTTACATTTCTTCTTTTTCCTGTCCATTCATCGAGAATCTCCAATTCCAGACCAGAAGATCCTTTGTTTATATCATTTTCTTCTTTTCGAAGCAGATAATATCTTTGTTCACTCATAACGGACAACCGTTCATTGGCTGCTGCCAAGATCAGATCAAAATATACTGACTGCACAAAACGTTCAAATGAAATCTTTGTCTTTCCTTTTTGTTCTCCATTTGCTGTATCTGACAGATCTTTTAACAGTGTATAGTTCATTTCTGCTTCTTTATACTCTTCCATCTTCTTGTCCATAAATCTTATCGATTGTTCGTTTACAGAGATATGTTGATTTAATTGTTCCAGATTCTGATTTTGTTTTTGTATTTCTTTTTTCATCTGATGAAGTTTTGTTTCAAATTTTCTGAAATCTGAAATTTCTTCATTCATCTCTTTGTGTTCTTCCAACTGTTTTGTAACACTCGAAAGTGTATTTTCTTTTTCTTCAATGGCCGCTTTGATATGAACTCCCTGTATTTCAACACTTTCTTTTTTCTTTTCTATTTCTTCTTTATTAAATTTCATCTGATCGATCTCATCAGATAATCGCTGCTGTTCTTCACTGGCATCTTTATATGTTTTATATTCAAGATTCTTACAGATTTCTTCTATTCTGGCCTCTGTCTGCTTATATAAACTATCTTTTTCATGTGATTTTCCGGCAATTTCCTGCAGTTTTTCCACATAGTTCAATTGTTTTTCTTTGGATTTTTCAACTTTTACTCTTTGTTCTGCTATCTTTTCTTTCTGTTTTTTGATTCTTTCAAATTCTTTTTTTACTTTTTTATATTGTCGTAAAGAGATTTCATAGATCTCGTCAAGCTTTTCAAACTCTTCTGATCTTTTCCCACTTTTTTTGCAAAGCTGTTCTTTACATATCTCAACAATACCTTTACTCTGTTTTACTTTCGCAAATGCAGTATTATATTTCCGATCGATCAATTCCGTTTCTTCACGAAGTGCACGAAGCATCTCCTGCGTAATATCACTTTCTTTAAAATCTGCTGTTTTTGGATGATGTAATGATCCACAAACCGGACATGGATGACCGTCTATCAGATTTCTTGCCAGAAGTCCTGCTTGATTACAGTCATATCGATCCTGCCAGTCTGACAATCGATCTCTGTATTCTTTTCTTTGCATTCTGATCTTATCATAGACTTCTCCAGCCTCTTCATAAATCCGAAGTTTCTCAAAATAAGCTTCTTTCTCCTTACACAATTCATGATTTTTTTCTGTCTGAACATGAAGTTTCAATTCTTCTTTTTGCAAATGATCGTATTGTGTTTCAATCTCATCTGCCTGTCTAAGAAATTCTAGTAGTTTTAATTCTCTTTGTCTTTCGTTCTCTTTTTTTTGCTCCGTTTCTTCCTGCTGTCTGATCATACGTTCTTTCGCATTCTTTAAAGATTCCTTTTTTTTCTCTAATGCTTCCAGCTCTTTATATTGTTTTATCTGTTTTTGGAGTTCTTGAAACCTTAATTCCTTTTTATGTAGTTTCGGCAGTTCCTTTTGGATCTGATCATATTCTTTTTTGATCGCTCGCTGTTCTGCTTTATTTTCTTTTTCTTGTACTATAAGTTCTTTAATTTCTTCTTTTACATCTTTGATCTTCTGTCTCTTCTCCGTTATCTGTGAAAAAACAATCCGTTGCTTCTGATATAGTTCTTCTTGTGTTTCTTTTTGTTTCTGAAAATTCTCATATTCTTGTTGTTTTCGATACTGATATCTTTTTACTACATCCATAAATTCTACAATTTGATGTTTTTGTTTTAAATACCGTGTATATTCTTCATATTCTTCTGCATCTTTTGATACAAAAATGTTATCTTCCTGCTCTAACAAGGTATTCCCAAGATTCTCATATTCGTATTTACAAGAAAGATGTCTACGTTTAATCTTTTCCTGAAATTCATACAGATACCATGTTCCAAAAATCTTACGAAAGATTTCACTCCGTTCTTTTCCTTTCGCGTAAAGAAGTTTTAAAAATTCTCCTTGTGCGATCATTGAAATCTGCTGATACTGCATACGGTCCATTCCAAGAATTTCTTCCATCTGCGCGGTCACTTGCTGACTTCCTGTTGTTACAATCTCATCTTCTTGATATAATACTGCATACGGAGACTGTCGTGTCATTTTGTCTCCTCGTTTACTCTTTCGCATATAGGATGGATTTCTTTCAATCTTGTACTGCTTTTTGCGATGCGAAAATAAGAATACCACTTTCGTCTCTGTCTCATCTTTGGCAAAATCACTTCTTAGCATATCCTGTTTTCGATAAGAACCACTTGGCTCACCGTATAAAGCAAAACAGATTCCATCAAAAATAGTCGTTTTCCCTGCACCTGTTTCTCCTGAGATCAAAAAAATCCCATCTTTAAATCTGGTAAAATCAATCACTGTTTCCTCTGCAAATGGTCCAAATGCAGATAATATTAATTTTTGCGGTCTCAACGAATCACCTCCTCAAAAATGGATATTGCCATCTGTGCTCTTTTTTCATCCAGATCAATATGATTTTGCATTTTATAAAACTGTTCAAATAATTCCATTGGATTTTGATCTGCGATCTGGTTTTCTTTCATCTGAATGGTTTCATATTGCATCATATGACGACGGTTTTTAAAGCTGATCTGCATAACATTCGGATAAACCGTACGTACTTTCCCGATCGCATCTAAAATCTGCTCCTCATCCGTCAGAATGACATGCATATAATCTTCTTCATTTCCAATTTCACATTTTCTTTTTAACAATGATTCTAACGAACATTCCATTTCCCTCATATCACGTAATGGTTTTAGCAAATGATGGGATAGGGAGATCTGCTTGTTTTTACTGATTGTAAGGATCGTTGCCTGTTTGTCTTTGTGAATTTCTGAAAAAGAATATTTTAAGATCGATCCAGCATACCTTACCATTTCACGTCCCATTGCCTGCGGCTTGTGGATATGTCCAAGTGCTACATAGTCAAATGCATCAAATAGACGGTAATCAATATTATCAATCCCTCCAAGGCTGCTTGTTTCTGAATCTGACAATTCCGGAGAATTCTTTCCAACCGTTACAAACTGATGCGCCAGCAGGATATTCGTCTCATCTTCGTTGATCTTCACTTGTTCCATTAGATGCTTGAAGCATTCTTCATAGGTTTCTGTCTGAATTTTTAATACATGATTGATATACGCTGGCTTTACAAATGGAAGCATATAAAAATTAATATTGTATCCATCTTCCTTGATCGTAATCTTTTCAATTTCCTGATTAAATTGTGATGCAATATATAAATTAGATCGTTTAAATAAGTTTCTTCCAAATGACAATCTTTCCGAAGAATCATGATTTCCGCTGATCATCAATACTTTTACTTTAAGATCACTCAGTTCTTCTAAAAATTCATCCAGCAGATGAATCGCCTCGATCGTCGGTATTGCCTTATCATAGATATCCCCACATAATAAAATAACATCTATCTTTTCTTCTTTTACTAATGTAACGATCTGATCCAATATAAATTTCTGATCTTCAATCATGGATATCTCGTTCACTCTCTTTCCGAGATGCAGATCTCCAAGGTGCAAAATTTTCATGTCTCTCACCCTCCCTTTTTTCTATTGTAGCAAACTTATATTTTAAAAACAGCTTCCATTTCCCTTTGCTCTAATTTTCCATCTCATAGAGCATTGTTTCCATAAGAATAGCATACCCTTTCATCGGATTATTTACAAAAACATGTGTAACAGCACCAATAAGTTTCCCATTCTGCAAGATTGGACTGCCACTCATTCCCTGTATGATCCCGTTGGTAAGTTTTAATAATTCTTTGTCTGTCACTTCAATCTCCATACTTTTTAACACATCCTTGTCGGATGGCACGATCTTATTGATCTGGATCTCATATTGTTTCATAGTACCGCTTACATTGGAGAGAATATAAGCTTTCCCTGGTTTGATATCTTGACGATATCCTATCTTGTATGCTTTTTGTTGTTTCTTTGGTATTGTTCCATAAATTCCTTTTTCCGTATTTTTTTTGATGGAACCTAAAATATTCTCTTCCTTGTATTCAATACTTCCAACAATCTCTCCCGGCGTTCCTGATTTTCCTTTTTTAATGGAATAAATCTGTGGATCCAGCAAAAGACCACCTTTGATCTTTAAAAGTGTGCCTGTATCCATATCATAAATACCGTGTCCCAACCCTCCAAATGACGTACCTTTTACATAAGTCATCGTACCGATTCCCTGCGTGTTATCCCTGATCCATGTTCCAATTTTATACATGTGATCCGTCTTTGAACGTTCTGGCTTGATCTTGATCTGCATCATCTTTGCCTTTCTTTGGACTGTTAATATCACAGATTCTCCTTGACCTTGATTAATTTTTTCGATGAATTGTTTTTTTGATACAATATCTTTTCCATCAATCTTTTTGATATAATCTCCACGATATAATTTATTTTTACTCGGTGCATATTCCATGCTGTTTTCTCCGGTAAACTGATCCGTATCAAGCACAAACAATCCATCTGTTTCTACATAGACACCGATCACTTCACCGCTTGGCGTGATCTTTTGGTCATCTACGACCTTCACTTTAATCTTCTTTAATGGAATCGCGCCAAATAAATTGGTTTTCATTTCATACTGACCCATGTGACATTGTTTGAATACAATGGGCTGATTTAATCGTATCGTTTGATGATCGATCGTTGCACTGACTGGTACATCATAACAAAGAGAGACTGTTTCGCTCTTGTTGATATGAATCGTATCTGGAAGTCTTGCATTGCAGTATTTTATATAAACTGCAGTTATTGCGATTAAATTGATCATAAAAAGTAGAATTAAAAATTTGCGGTAAGTGTATTTTTTCATATTTTTCCTCCTAAAAAAGGACATATCGTCATTGATATATCCTTTTTATTATATGAAGATTACCGCTTACATACTCAGTATAATTTTGTTTCATCTGCCAAAGATTTCATTTCTTTTGCATGTTCCATAGACGTTTCACTCCATTGATCCCCGCTGATCATTCTTGAAATCTCTTTTAACGATTCTGATTCATTTAATTTTCGGATCATTGTCTGCGTATTCTTCTGATCGGTTTGTTTTCTAATGAAGTAGTGACTATCTGCCATCGCTGCAATCTGTGGAAGATGTGTGATCGCGATCACCTGATGATCCTTTGAGATCACTGCCATCTTTTTAGCTACACGATTGGCAGTTTCCCCACTGATTCCAGTATCAATTTCATCAAAGATCAACGTATCTACTCCATCTGCCTGTGCTGCTACTGATTTGAGTGCAAGCATGATTCTTGATAATTCACCACCAGATGCTACTTCTTGTACCGGACGCATTGGAAGACCTGGGTTGGTCGATATCATAAAACGGATCTGATCCATTCCATCTGCTGAAATCTGGTCTTTTTTCGTAACTTCGATTTCAAATCTGACATCTAAAAAGTTCAGATCTTCTAATGCTTTTGTGATATTGCTTCCAAGTGTCTTTGCTACCTTACATCTTTGTTCTGACAGATTCTTTGCTTCCTTAAGATATCGTTCCCTGATGCGTTCCTGTTCATTCTTTAATATTTCAATCTCATGTTCTGCATCACACAACATATTATATCGTTTTTCTGCCTTTTGTCCATATGCTGTAACATCTTCAATCGATGGACCATATTTGTCTTTTAAAGAATTAATGACATTCAGACGTTCTTCCACTTCCTGATACGTCTGCTCATCAAATTCCATATTCTCCATATATGTCGTCAATTCCTGATGAAAACCATTTAACAGATCTTCCACTGACAACAGTTGTTCATAAAATTCTGAAATCTGAGGATCTAAATGACTGATCTCCTGCATTCTTCTTATGCTTTCACTTAACTGATTGCCAATCGATGTTTCTTCCTCATATCCCGTCAGCATACGTGCTGCCTGACAAGAAATAATGATATCTCGGCTATGGACGATCTTTTGATATACCGTTTCTAATTCCTCGTCTTCTCCTTTGACAAGATTGGCATTCTCAATCTCTGAAATCTCATGTTTTAAGAAGTCCATCTCTCTTAATCTTTGCTGGTCATCTATTGATATTTCTTTTATCTTTGTTGAAATCTCGTGATATTCTCCTGCAAGATTTTTGCACTGTTCTAAGGAATATCTTGCGTTTTCAGGTAAAAAATGATCCATCATACTTAAATGATTTTTCTCTTTTAACAGTACTTGATGTTCTTGCTGACCATGCAGATCAAATAAACGTCTGGAAACTTCTCTTAACGTATTGAGTGTCACCGTACTATCATTAATCTTATTAATACTTCTCTTCTCGTTGATCACACGTTTGATGAAGATCTGACCGTCTTCTACTTCCAGATCCAGAGCTTCGATTTCTTTGATCAGCTTTTGATCTTCAATCCAAAAAAGCAGTTCAATGACTGCTTCTTTTGCTCCCGGTCGGATCATATCTTTTGATATTTTTTTCCCAAGTGCACTTTCTATAGAACCTATCAAGACAGATTTTCCTGCACCGGTTTCTCCAGTCAGTATATTCAAATGTTCATCAAATGTAATTTCCACTTCATCGATCAACGCAAGATTCTTTACATGTAAATTCTGAAGCATAGATTTCCTCTCTGTATATTTATTCTTTTAATTTTTTGATCATATGATCGATCTCAGCAATTGCAGTTCTTCCAATATTCTTATCTTTCATAACACACATGATCGTATCATCTCCCGCGATCGTACCAACTATTCCTATGATATTCAAAGAGTCAAGTGCAGCAGCAGATGCCATTGCCATTCCCGATACGGTTTTTACAACCAGCATATTTTCTGCCAGTTCCATGGAAATGATCGCTTCTGCAAGAATCCTCTGATACTTTCTTGAAGTCTCATCTTCCTGGTCGATCAAGCAATAAATCTGCTTCCCATCTGCATCCGGTTTCTTGATCAATGCCAGTTCTCTGATATCTCTTGAAATCGTTGCCTGCGTTGTCTTAAAGCCAATCTGATTTAATCTTGACAACAACTCTTCCTGTGTCTCAATTGGATATTTCTGGATCAATTCAATGATCGCTTCCTGCCTATTTTTCTTCATTCTGACCTCCAACTTTGATTCGAAGGATTCTGTAAAAGCTGTCTCCTTTCACTTTAATGATCCTTGCGATCTTCTTTGATTTACGCACCTGAAGAACATCTCCTGGCTGAAGTTTTCTCGCAACCTGACCATCAAAGGTAACGTAGGCTTCCTCTAACTGAGATTCTCTCACGTTCTCAATATAAATATCAATCTCATCTTCTGGAGAAAGAACAAGACTGTTTGACTGCAGCGAATGTGGACAGATCGGAGTGATCAAAATAACATTTGCTTTTGGATTCACTACCGGCCCGCCTGCTGATAAATTATATCCTGTAGATCCTGTCGGCGTCGAAACAATAATCCCATCTGCTTCATATACATCTAACAATTTGCCATTGACCATAATACGAAACGAGATGATTCTTGAAAAACCACTTCTTGCGATCACGACGTCATTGAGTGCTGGAAGATGATCTGTCTCATGATCCGCATGGATCACGCGCCCATCTAACATCATTCTCTCCTCAATCTGGAAAGTATCATTTAACAATCCGTCCAATCCGTCATAAAGTTTAGATAACTCAATCTCTGTTAAGAATCCTAAGGTACCGAGATTTACTCCAACCATCGGAATATCATGATCTACGATCAATCTTGCCGCATGAAGCATCGTCCCATCTCCACCTAAAACAATCACACACTCTGTGTCTTTTGTGATGCAGTTCATATCTTTTTGAACATGTCTTGTAAAATCACACATTCTCTGGCTGATTCCACCTTGTTTTTCAATATAATCCTGGATCTTTTTGGAAATACGCAGTCCTGGATCTTTTTTCTCGTTCGTTAAAATCAAAAAATTCTTCATGTTATTCCTTATTCTTTGCCAGATCCGCATGTGATGCATCCACCACTTCCTTGATCTGATCTGTCATTGTATGTCCATTCTCCATTGTCTCTGTTTTTCTCATATGTAATAAATACTCAATATTTCCCTCTGGACCTTTGATTGGAGAATAATCAAGGTGTAATAATTCAAACCCGTTCGTAGATGCGAAATCACAGATCTTCTCAATGACTTCTTCATGAACTTTTGGATCTCGTACAACACCTTTCTTTCCAACTTTTTCTCTTCCTGCTTCAAACTGCGGTTTGATCAGTGCAACAACTTCTCCTCCCGTATTCAAAATTCGATATACCGCTGGAAGAATCTTTGTCAGTGAAATAAAAGAAACATCAATAGATACAAACGATGCCTTTTCATCGATATCGTCTTCCGTCATATAACGCATATTCGTACGTTCCATACAAACAACTCTCTCATCGTTTCTTAGTTTCCAGTCCAACTGTCCATGCCCGACATCAACTGAATATACTTTCACTGCACCATTTTGCAACATACAGTCTGTAAATCCACCTGTAGATGCTCCAACATCCATGCAGACTTTGTCTTTTAATACAATATCAAAGTTCTTCATAGCCTTCTCAAGCTTTAATCCACCTCGACTGACATATTTTAAAGTTTTTCCCTTTACAATGATCTCCTGCTTTTCATCAAAAGTTGATCCTGCTTTATCCTCTCTCTGTCCATCTACAAAAACGATTCCTGACATAATGATCGCTTTTGCTTTTTCTCTGGAAGACGCAAGCCCTTTCTTGACAAGCAGTACATCTAAACGTTCTTTCTTCATTTTTCTATTCCTTCATCCATTGTCTGATGGAGTCTGCAATACTTTCTCCATCAATCTTCAACATTCTTCTTAACTCACTTACAGAACCATGTTCCACAAACTGGTCATCTATTCCAAGGCATCTGACTTCACCTTTGTAATCATGCTCACTCAGAAATTCATTCACCATCATTCCAAATCCACCGTTTAATACGCCTTCTTCTGCGATCATGATCTTATCATAGGTCTGTGACAGTTTCATGATCAACTCCTGATCAAATGGTTTGATATATCTTGGATTAACTAAACCAATCTCATATCCTTCTTCTTTAAGGATCTTTTCCGCCTTATCTGCCTCTTCAAAGATATTTCCAACTGCAATGATCACAGCTTCCTTTCCTTCTTTAAGTATCTGGCCTTTTCCATAGTGTAACTCTTCAAATTGATCTTCATACAAAGAGCTTGCTTCTCCTCTGGAATATTTGATCGCGGTCGGTCCTTTTGCATGATGGAGCGTATGTTTTAGCATCTCAGATAATTCCCTTCCGTTGATCGGAGCCATCACCGTCATATTTGGGATGATAGATAAATACGGAATATCAAAAATACCTTGATGAGTTTCTCCATCCGCTCCAACAAGTCCTGAGCGGTCCAATCCAAATATAACTGGATAATTCCCGATTGCCACATCATGTAAGATCTGATCAAAACCTCTTTGTAGAAATGTTGAATACACTGCAAATACAGGCTTTAGACCTCTTGATGCCATTCCGGCACAAAATGTAACTGCATGTTGTTCGGCAATCCCTACATCAAAGAAACGATCTGGAAAATGATTTTTAAACTTTCCAAGACCTGTTCCATCCGGCATTGCGGCAGTTACCGCAACAATCTTCTTATCTTTCTTCGCCTCTTTGATCAGTGTATCTGAAAATACCGCTGTGTTCGATGGATTGTCCGATTTCTTTAAAACTTCCCCTGTCTTTAAGGAAAATGGACTGATTCCGTGAAATTTGGCTGGATTCTGCTCCGCAGGACGATATCCTTTTCCTTTCTTCGTTACCACGTGAATAATGATCGGCTCATCTAATTGTTTCGCTCTATTTAACGTGTCTACCATCAAGGGAACATTATGCCCGTCAATAGGTCCAATATACGTGATCCCCATATCTTCAAAATACATTCCCGGAACAAATAATTGTTTGATCGAATCTTTTGATTTCTTAAGAATTGTTGTTAATTCCTTCCCGATTCCCGGAATTCTTAATAAGGATTGTTCCACATTTCCTTTGAATTCCACATATTCTTTTCTTGTTCGTACTTTATTCAAATACGCAGACATTCCACCGACATTCTCCGCAATAGACATCTTGTTATCGTTCAGGATAATGATCAGATTCTTCTTCTCCTTGCGTAGTCTTGCCATATTATTTAATGCTTCATATGCCATTCCGCCAGACAACGCACCATCTCCGATTACCGCAACAATCGTCTCATCCGTATGATTGATATCTCTTGCTGTAACCATCCCAAGCGCTGCTGATAACGACATGGAGCTGTGTCCACTGTGAAACGCATCACAATCGCTTTCTTTTTTCTTCGGGAATCCACTCATCCCATGAAATTGCCTCAGATTCTCAAATCCATTCTTTCTTCCTGTTAAGATCTTGTGCACATAAGACTGATGTCCTACATCAAAGATCAGCTGGTCTTTTGGAAAATCCAAAACAAGATGCAGCGCCATCGTTAGTTCTACAATTCCAAGATTCGATGCCAGATGCCCCCCTGTGCGACTGACATTTCTTAATAGAAAACGACGTATATCTTTCGCCAGAAGTTTATAGTCCTCTGGCTGAATCTGTTTAATATCATTCGGATCATTAATATACTCTAGCATAATGCTCCCTCTTCCTCTCTGCCTTAGTGTGTTCGATGGATCAAAAATCTTGTAAGATTTGTAAGATAACAATCTCCCTTATCATATTTTTCTAAAATATCAATTGCTTTCTTTGAAATATCTTCTACATCTCTTTGTGAACGTTCTAATCCTTTTAATGTCACATAAGTTGTTTTGTGATTCTTTTCATCACTTCCAACCGGTTTCCCGATCTCTTCTTCATCTCCTGTAAGATCCAGAATATCGTCTTGAATCTGAAACGCAAGTCCGATATATTCTCCACATTCTTCCATCTTCAGAACATCTTCTTTGGATGCTCCTGCAAGAACTGCTCCGATCATCATACATGCTTCGATCAATGCAGACGTCTTATTCTTATGAATAAATAAAATCTGCTCCATACTAAGCGGTGTACCTTCCAGTTCAACATCTGCAACCTGCCCGCCGATCATTCCATAGATTCCAGGTTTGCTGGCGAGAATCTTAATTGCTTCAACTACATTCATGATCTGGTCTTTCTCCGCAAGATCAAATGCTTTCGTTGCAACTTCATACGCATAATTAAGAAGTGCATCTCCTGCAAGGATCGCCATATCTTCTCCATAAACGATATGACATGTTTTCTGACCTCTTCTGTAATCATCATTGTCAAGCGCTGGAAGATCATCATGAATCAGAGAATACGTATGGATCATTTCAATCGCTGCCATAAATGGCTTTACGATATCTCCCTTTCCGCCAAACATCTGATATGTCTCGTTGATCAGCATTGGACGAAGACGCTTTCCTCCCGCCTTAACGGTTGTGTTCATTGCAGTTAAAACTGTTTTTTGTAACCCTTCCTGTGCTGGCAGATATTCATCTAAAATAATTTCAATCTGTGCAACCTTTTGTTTCATCTCATCCTTAAAGTTCATGTTCTTCCCCATTCTCTTCTAATACGATCAATTCTTTTTCTACTTTATCCAGAGAATCCTTACACTGTTTCACAAGATTTACTCCTTCAGTATATAGTTTGACAGCCTCTGGAAGTTTGATTTCTTCACTGGAAAGCTTTGTAAGAATTTCATCTAACTGATGAAAACCCTGATCAATATCAAATTTCTTCTTTGCCATAATAAACTTCCTCTTTCTTACTTCCCTTTTTCATCCATTGTTCTGATCTGTTTTGCCATTGCAAGGATCGTTCCATCTGAAATCGTTAAGGAAATCTGATCTCCCTCTTTCACTTTGTGAACGCTTGTAACTGGCTCACCATTCTGATCTTCTAAATATCCAAATCCATTGATCAATTTCGCTGTTGGTGATAACCCATGAAGTTCTTTTGCGTACAATTCCAGTTTGTGCTTATACCCTGTCATCTTATTCTTCATCACTTGCTGAATCTGTTCTTCTAATTCTGACAAACGCATCTTCTGTTCCTGAAGTTGAAATCGTGGATCGTAATTTGCAATGGTGATCTGATACTTCTGCAATTTCATCTGATAACGCCGGATGATCTGTTTTAACAACGCAGCCATTGTATATTCTCTGTTTGCGATTCCTTCCATCACTTCTGTGATATCTGGAACTGCAAGTTCACAGGCTGCTGTCGGTGTTGCCGCGCGAAGATCTGCCGCATAATCCGCAATGGTAGTATCCACCTCATGCCCTGTTCCAGAAATGATCGGTGTCTTTGCTTCGTAGATCGCTCTTGCGACATTCTCTTCATTAAATGCCCACAAGTCCTCGATCGAGCCACCACCTCTTCCGATGATAATGGTATCAACTCCATACTGGTCCAGAGTGCGAATTCCAGAAACGATCGTATCAGATGCACCTTCTCCCTGTACTTTAGCAGGATATAATACTAACTGTACATACGGATTCCTGCGCTTTGCTGTACTAATGATATCATGAATTGCTGCTCCTGTTCTTGCCGTTACCACACCGATCTTCTTTGGATTCTTTGGAATCGGCTTCTTGATCTCGTGGTCAAACAATCCTTCTTCATAAAGCTTCTGTTTTAACATCTCATATGCAACATATAATTCTCCGATTCCATTTAAACGAATCTCCTGTGCATATAGCTGATAACTTCCGCCACGCTCATAGACACTGACATTTCCATCCACAATGACTTCCTGTCCATCTTCTAATTCAAACTGCAATCCATTATATCTTGCACTCGCAAACATCACACAAGAAATCTGGCTTTCTTCATCTTTCAATGAAAAATAAATATGCCCAGAAGAATGATACTTACAGTTTGACACCTGTCCCTTGATTGAAATCCTCCTTAAGGCATAATCACTTTGAAACATTCGTTTGATATAAGTATTAATCTGTGTTACAGAAAAAACTTTACTCTTCATCCATATCCTGTCCAATCTTACTTAAGACACCATTGATAAATGGTGCTGCCTTTTCATTGCAGTATTTCTTTGCAAGTTCTACTGCCTCATTGATCGCTACTTTTCTTGGCACCTGTTCATCTAATAAGATTTCATAGGTTGCAAGTCTTAAAATAGATAATTCAGCTTTTCCAAGTCTCTCTAAATTCCATGCATTCGTATGTGCAGAAATCTGTTCATCGATTTCATCTAAATGTTCGATCAGATTCTCTGTTTTCTCTGTAATTTCTTTCTGTGTCTTCTCATTGATATTTTCATGCCCATGAAAATATAATTCAACCTGATCTTCAAATTCTTCTTTCTCACAAAATTCTACACAAAATAAAATTCTGAAAATATGTTCTCTTACCTCACTTCTTTTCATTAGGGTTCCTTTCTGCGATACAAAGACGGAACTGTTATCAGTCCCGTCTGACTTTGCTTTATATTCTTTCTTATTCTTCTTCTGCTGCAACGCCTGTGACACGGACGTTAACTTCTCTGACCTTTAATCCTGTCATGTTCTCGATTGCTGCTTTCACACGATCTTGAACTTTCTTAGAAATCTCTGGAATACTAACTCCATAGTCAAGTTCTAATGCAAGATTGACTCTTACATGATGATTCTCTACGACAACTTTGACTCCCTTGGACAGATTATTCACTCCAAGTTTACTTACCAGTTCATTCGTGATATTCCCACACATTCTGGCAACTCCTGTCACTTCAGTTGCTGCGATTCCTGCGATCACTGCAATCACATCATCTGCAATTTTCACTTCCCCGAGCACTCCCTGCTCGTTTATCTGGTAACTACTTTTATTCTCCATAGTAAAAGCCTCCTGTATTTCTGCATACTGATATGATTTATTATACCAAAGATGAATATGTTATTCAAACTATTTTATAACATTCTTTTTGATCTTATCTCTTTAAAATGTTAAGAATAATTGATTTTCTTCCATATTTGTAAGATAATACTTTTGGCAGATATCCTTTGCGAATCTGACCTTTTATTAAAGGAGATCATATAATATGAAAAAATTAACAAGACAGGAGAAACATGAACAGTGTATGCGTGAGATCCGTGGAACACTGATCGTTGTATTGATCTGCTGTGCTTGGCATATTGCCAGTGCGTTTTTGTTAAATGGTACTGGTCTTTATTTTCTAGGTATGCCCGCATGGTTTAGTGTGTCAACATTCGGAACGATCATACTTTCTTTGATTGGTGTCTGGTACCTATTAAAACATGTATTTATTAATTTTGAATATGACGATGAAGAGGAGGGAGAAGAATAAATGTCAGCAAATCAGAAAATCATTCTTGCAATTTTTATTGTTTACCTTGCCTTAAATGCTGCGATCGGTATCATTTTCAGTAACCGCCAGAATAAAAAACAGCATACATCCTCCGAGAAAAAATTCTTCATCGGTGGAAGAAATATGAACGGACTTCTTCTGGCAATGACAACCATGGCAACTTATACTTCTGTAAGTTCCTTTATTTCTGGTCCAGGAGCTGCTGGTCTTACTTATGGATATGCACAGGCATGGATTGCTACAGTTCAAGTTCCGATCACATTTCTGGTACTAGGTGTCCTTGGTAACAAACTTGCTTTAGTTTCCAGAAGAACTGGTGCCGTTACTGTTGTAGGTTATTTAAAGGCTCGTTATAAAAGTGATGTTTTAGTTATTGTAACCAGCTTACTTATGGTTGCCTTCTTCATGGCACAGATGATTGGACAATTTACTGGCGGAGCAACTTTAATCTCTTCTATCACTGGACTTGATCATGTTGTTTCTTTATTGATCTTTGGAGCAGTTGTTATCATTTATACATCTTTTGGTGGTTTCAGTGCTGTTGCGATCACAGATACGATTCAGGGAATTATCATGTGTGTCGGTACATTTTTACTTTTATTCTTTGTATTAAAAGCTGGCGGCGGACTTGCTGGTATTGATGCCGGACTTGCACAGAATCTGCCTGGAGTATATGATGATCTATTTTCAAAGTACAGTCCTGGTACGCTACTTAGTTTCTGGATTCTTGTAGGATTTGGTACACTTGGACTTCCTCAGACAGCCGTTCGTTCTATGGGATTTAAAAATACAAAGAGTCTTCATTCTGCGATGTGGATCGGTGCTGTTACCTGCAGTTTTATCATCGTTGGTATGCATATGGCTGGTACATGGGCCGGTGCACTGGTAGATACTAAGAACCTTCCAACGTCTGATTACTTTATCCCATACATCGTTCAGAAGATCATGCCAGTCGGACTTGCAGGAACTTTCCTAGCTGCTCCTATGGCTGCTGTTATGTCTACCGCTGATTCTCTCTTGATCCTTGCTTCTGCAGCGATCGTGAAAGATCTATGGCGTAACTATGTTGTCAAAGATGATCCTGTGAAAATTCAGTCTTATAACAAAAATGTTGGGAAAATGAGCACGCTCGTTACGTTCGCATTTGGTGTGATCGTTATCTTACTTACGATCAATCCACCTGATATCATTTTCTTCTTGAATCTATTTGCCTTAGGTGGTCTGGAATGCAGTTTTTTCTGGCCTTTGGTCGGAGGATTGTTCTGGAAGAAAGGAACAAAACAAGCAGCAGTCTTTAGTTCTCTCGGTGCTGCGATCACTTATGTATTTTGTTATTATAACGTACAGATTGCTGGAATCAATGCTGTTGTATGGGGACTTCTTGCTGGTGGAATCTTATATTTTGTGATAGGAAATATCACTTGTAAAAATGGTCTTGACGAAGATATCATCAAAAATTGTTTCTAAATTTTAAAGCATAGAAATATCTTAAAAGCAATACACATTAAAAATCCCCCATGTATGATATATAAAACTTCTTATTAATATCATACATGAGGGATTTTATCATTTTCATCCTTATTGCAATATATAATTCTCCAACATACTTTCCTGATTGTCTACTGTTTCTTTCTTTTTCTTTCGATATGCAGATGGTGTTTCTTGATATGTTTCTTTAAATACTTTATTAAATGCTGCAACTGAAGCAAATCCATTATTCATCGCAATCTTAATTACCGGAATGTCCGTGTACATTAAATATTCCATCGCATGAGTTATTATTTTCTGTCTTTATTTTAGCTTGAAAGAAGCAACACTCGTAATGATTCACTGAAATCATTACTAATTAACAATTACTTTCTTAATCTCTGACCACGTACTATATTTATTCTTTCTATTAATTCTCTTATAAGCACGTATCCGAATATAAAGTGTTTTTTTGTTTTTTAATTTTTTGTTTTTAATAACTATTTTCTTGGAATTTGTCTGTACAACCTTTGTCCAAATAGCACCCTTATTCTTCTTAGCTTTCTTTTTGGATGAATATATTTTTATTTGATAACCAGTTACCTTAGGTACTGCTTTTGATAATATTATTGTTAAGGACTTTGAGGATTTTTTCTTTTTCGCACTTTTAATTTTTGCTTTACTAATGGTTATATTTTCTTTTTTGCTGTTATTTGTTTTATGTCCTTGTGATAAATCAGACTTGTTATTACTATTATTAACATTTCCATTTGTTATTGCTCCAGCTGGTTCCTTTGTTGGTTCCTTTTCTGGTTCCTTTGTTGGTTCCTTTTCTGGCTGATCATCTGTCTGATCTAAAGTTTTTACTACTATTATTTTGCATGTAGCTGTTATATTTCCATTTTCACTTGTAGCTGTTATATCAGCTGTTCCTAACGAATGGGCTGTAATCTCACCACATTCATTTACAGTAGCCACTTCTTTGTTATTACTTGCAAAATAAATTCTTTTATTCTTTATATTATCCGGGCTTACTTTGGCAATCAACTTACTCGTTGTACCAAGCAAAACTTTTTCTGATGTTTTATCTAATTTTATAGATTGTGGTACTTTCTCCTCTTCTGATCCAATATAAGCTTTTTCATACACTGTTCTATAAGAATAACTTGTTTCATTCCCATTTGCATCTGTAAGATGATCATATGTTATTTGATAAACTCCTCCTATTTTAAAAACAATAGAATCATCGCTATAGGAAATAAGATCCCCACTTCTTTTATAATTATAATGTTGATTTTCTAAAAGATTATTCGGATCAATCTTCCATTTCTTATTGCTATTGAGACATTCAATCGTTATTGTAGTATCAGCTGTCGGTTTTAACTTATTATAAAACTGACATGTCCACATTCCTGATGGCGAAAATCCACTTTCTGAAATAGTAATTCCTTTTGGTGGCCATGCAACAACATCTACATTAGAACTCTGCGTTCCTGACAATTTATGACATGCTTGTTGCAACGTATTTCCTACTCCAATATATTTCCATTCAGGATTTAACAGATTATATCTATGACCTCTATTATAATATTGTCCTCTCCCTTGACTATCATCTAATGCACTACTAATACTGTCTATGATACTCGTACTTATTATTCCACATGAGTATAAATTTTCTCCATTGCCACTTTGACATTTTGAATAATATTCATTGCTTAATCCCTCTACCTTTGGTGGATTATGAGGTGATGAATTTTTTATATTATTTTTTGCCAAATATACCGTGTACGTAGATTTGCACTGTGCATCCATAGACAATTGTTCTGAATATTCCAATGGATTTAGTCCAGCTCCCACACGAATTGCATTTAAATAATCAACTGCTCCTTTTGCAACTTCTTTACTTAACTTTCCACCTTCTATATTCTTAATTGAATCGTAAGAAGGTTTAATCTCATAATATGATTTCATAGAATTAACTGTGTTTACTGAGTTTATATAATATTTTCTGGAATTTTCCAATAACTCTTTTTCTCTTTCTGTATATGCAACAGACTTCCAATCTGCCAATAATTCTTTATTTACAAACCCCTCCATAATCCAATAATCATCATTTTCTTCTCCTGTTGGATAATACATAAAGCCTATTGCATTTCCTTTTGGGCACTCGTAATTTCTAGCATTTTCCGCAAATTCCAATGGATTAGGGTAAAAATATTCCAGAAATGTGGCTTTTCTTCCAGTCATTAACTGATAACAAGAACTTTGATTTGTGCTCTTACAATAATCATATAGATCGCTATGATTATCTGCCAGCTGTGCACCTATATTAAACAATTTTTCATCAAAATATGTTGCAGTTTTATATCCATATAAATAAGAAATAGCATTCCACATTTCCACTGCATGTTTGCAAAGATTTCTATTATTTTCTGTTAAATTTTCTGTAAATCTCTTATATGCATCCAAATGAAATTTTGTGTAATATATCACAGCATATAACTTGCCATCATCGTCTTTCGCCTCACAACCTGCCCGAGCATAAGGATTAACTTTCTCTCCATAACTGTATTTATTCGTTTCGAACCCAGGACTTACGCTTCCATAACATACAATCTTCCCATCAGAATCAGTTTCTAAATATAAATAATCACTATAATCTTTTCCGTAAAATGTATAAGCATATCCATCCCAATATGATGGTGTCGTTAATTTTGGTTCACCAAACATTTTCTTAACATCATCAATTTTCATATTTTTTGTTACCGTTTTCCCACCTACTGTGATCAATTTTCCATCAACAGATGCTTCTGCTTTTACTGGAATTGAAATTGTTGGAATACTTGATATGATCACTAGTGCTATTGCAATCATATTGGATATGATTCTTTTCCATCGTTTCTTCATATTTTCTTGTCCTTAATCATATATTTCCACAACGCCTCCTATTTTAGACATTTCCACCTTCTGGCAATCCCCTATATTTTTTGTACTATCACAAGTCGACAGAAATCTCTAATTTTTCAATTTAAATTTGTTCAACACACTCTCCTTATTCAATTCAAACTTCACATATACCGGGTCATGATCTGAATATGAATATCCCGTATTAATATTCTTATACATATCACATTTTACATTATCTGAGATAATAAATCCATCCAATGTAACGGTATAAGTCTTTCCTGGTATGTATTTCATATCTGCATTTCGTGAACTATTCCACAGATTTTCTTTCTTTGGCAGTTGATCCATACAGAAAGAAAAATGTTCTGGAAGCATATTTCTTGGGAATGGATATGCCCAAGATTCTCTATCGGTAGAATCGTCATCTTCTGAAGCCTTGAGGTCATGGTTAAAATCCCCGCCACATAATACATAATTTCCTGCTTCGTATTCTTTTTTCATATCCGCTGAAAGCATACGGATCTGTCCTTTTCTGATCTTATCACTGTTTCCGTAGGCTGACATATGAAGCTGAAAGATCACGAGATATTTCCCATTATCCACTGGAATTCTTGAAATACTGTAGCAACGATCTAAATCAAAAAATTTATTGTATGATGTTGAAATCGGAAGACTTCTTCTTAGCGAATCTTTGATCGGGTATCTGGAAAATAAAGCTAATCCTGCTTTACTGCTTCCATGTGGCTGTGTGAATGGATAGAATAGAAAAGCAGAATCATAATTTTGTGCAAATACTGTATCGTAATTCTTCAAGCATTTCTTTAGTATGGAATATTCATTTACATGATAACTTCTGGTGGAATTAAGATCTATTTCCTCTATTAAGGCAAAATCCGGATCATACGATTTTGTTAGATTTCCTGCATTTTTAACTGTTTTAAGAACACTTTTCTTGCTCTTTGCCCAAGATGATTTTCCTCCATCCATAAAAAAGCTGAAATCTGGCGTATAGGCTCCGAATCCAATATTGTATGTAATTGCTGAATATTGTTTTCCTGTTGTTAGTGTTTGTTTTGTTTCTGTGTGAGATTCTACGGAAAGGGATTTGTTATCTTCAATTCTATGGTAACTTGCATAGAGATAAATGATATATCCTAGCACAATGACCACAATAAAGCCTAATAAAACTCCTATTGTCTTTAATACTTTTTTCGCTATCTTCATGACTTTCTATTCCTTCATTTTATCTTTATTTATCCGATACTTAGTGATTGTATTTATTATAACATACAAAAAGCGTCCTTGGGACATTAATACATCTGATTTATCAGATATATTTTGTCTGCAAGGAGCATCTCACCATTCTTAATCTGATGCTGAGATTGATTGGATGTCACATCCATGCGATTGAGTTTTTTGATGAAATCTTTAAAATATCTCATCTGGTTGATTAAATCATCAAGTTTGGATTTTTCTTTATCAAGTCCAGGTACTTCCACGTGATCTTTAAACATTCAAAGCAAATCAATCACCAGATTGAAGTTGTTGCAGACATGAACGACCTCAGAAAACTGGTCAGTGAATATGGAAAGATCGGATCGAATCTCAATCAGATTAGCTGTCAGCTAACAAAAATCGGATTGCGTTAGCTGGAAATTGATCATTTTGAATGGAATTTTGTGTCACGAACGTGATTAGAAAATAACAAAAGCGTTCGTTGTCAGCTAATCCAGCTAACATTTTCGAACGCTTTGAAGCCCGTCGCCAAGAGGATTTGAACCTCCGACCCCTCGCTTAGGAGGCGAGTGCTCTATCCAGCTGAGCTATGACGACACATGCCGCAAACCCTTGATTTTACTGGGTTTCTGGGATTTTTCCCTTCGGCCATATATAAGATTATCAACTCTTTTTCGAGTTGTCAATCTACAGATTATTTCGGTAACTGTTCGCTACCTTCACAGATATATTTATTCTACTATAGAATACCTGAAATGACAACCTTAAAAATTCAGGCTTCCCTGCAACCAGATAATTCCCTTGAATCTTCGACCAACTTCCGGGATTCCCATCAAATCTTCCTGGTTCATACAGATATCGAAGATCAGGTCGTTACAGTTGATTGTCATCTGATACAGCTTCTCGCCGGTCAGTTTGTTCGTGGTTTCCATCCATTCAAGAATCTCTCCCATTACATTATACCGGTCGCACTCCATGCCATAAGGCATAAAATACGTATCTACAATAGAAAAAATATCTTCGTTAGCGATTCTTCTTGAAATCATGGCATACGTATCCATATCATCCATAGTCAGATTTTCCATCGCTTCTTCATTTCCCCGGCGCGCTTCGTAGATCATCTGTGTTCTTTTCCGGGTCAGCTGCTGATCCCGTTCTCTCTGGGCAATATTTTTTTGAATTGGCAACAAAATCTTGCCCTCCGTAGAAAGACCGGATAAGGTCAGGTTGCTGAAACCTTCCCCCGGTGTCCCCTTGGTACGTTCTGTCAGATATTCTCCTGCATTTGCCAGATAAAAGATCAGAGTCACACCCACACGCACATCGTCACACGCTCCGGAAAAACAGACTTTTTCAGAACGTTGTTCTACCATCACATCTTCCTGACTGGTGATACCGCTTCCGGCAAAATACGGAAAATAATATTCCATCCGAAACTGATCCTGCTCATCATAAGTTCCACAGACACGCAGTCCGATATTCATACCAAAATATCGGGACAATTCCGCAAAAATCTCGTTTTTTCCCTGCTCTGCGATCTTTTTCTCATCGCAGGAAACAATCACCTCTTGCAGGATCTGATCCAGATCTTTCTGCTCCAGTTTTGAAAATCCTATAGCCCGAAGATAACTGTGCATACAGTCTTCCTCCTTTCTTATTATCCATTTTCTGTTACCGCATCACAGGAATGACCCGGTGACTTTTCTCCGCATGCCAACACCAGATATCCATTGTTCTTCGGATATCTGGTGTCCGTAACAGCCGCTGTCTTTTTATTATTCCATCGTAACTGTTCAGTATCCTCACAGTTACGAGTCAAAATACGTTTCTAATCACCTTCGATGATGGCATTTTGACTTGCATTCCATCTCTTATTTATGTTTCGGTACGATTTTTTCGATTCCACCCATATATGGCTGCAGTGCTTTCGGGATATTTACACTTCCGTCTGCATTCAGGTTATTTTCCAGAAAGGCAATCAGCATTCTCGGCGGCGCAACCACAGTATTATTCAAAGTATGTGCGAAATACTTACCATTTTCACCATTTACACGGATTTTCAGTCTTCTTGCCTGTGCATCACCCAGGTTGGAGCAGCTTCCTACTTCGAAGTATTTCTTCTGTCTTGGAGACCATGCCTCTACATCGATGGATTTTACTTTCAGATCAGCCAGGTCACCGGAACAGCATTCCAGAGTACGAACCGGGATATCCAGGGTACGGAACAGCTCAACAGTGTTCTGCCACAGTTTATCAAACCACATCTTGCTGTCCTCCGGTTTGCAGACAACGATCATTTCCTGTTTTTCAAACTGATGGATACGATATACACCTCTCTCTTCCAGACCATGTGCACCTTTTTCTTTTCTGAAGCAAGGAGAATAGCTTGTCAGAGTTCTCGGCAGCGTATCTTCCGGCAGAATGGTATCGATGAATTTACCAATCATGGAATGTTCACTGGTTCCGATCAGATACAGATCTTCGCCTTCGATTTTATACATCATGGCATCCATCTCAGCAAAACTCATAACACCGGTAACTACATCGCTTCGGATCATGAAAGGCGGTACACAGTAAGTAAATCCTTTGTTGATCATAAAATCTCTTGCGTAAGAGATAACTGCGGAATGGATTCTTGCGATGTCTCCCATCAGATAATAGAAACCATTACCTGCCACTTTTCTCGCACTGTCCAGATCCAGCCCATCAAAAGATTCCATGATCTCCGCATGATACGGAACTTCATAATCCGGAACAACCGGCTCGCCGAAACGTTCGATCTCTACGTTCTCACTGTCATCTTTTCCAACCGGGACAGAAGGGTCGATGATATTCGGGATTGTCATCATGATTGTTTTGATTTTTTCTTCTACTTCTTTTTCTCTTGCAGACAGTTCATCAATTTTTGCACCGGAAGCTGCAACTTCTTTCTTCACTTCTTCTGCTTCTTCTTTTTTACCCTGTGCCATCAGTGCACCGATCTGTTTACTGATTTTGTTTTTATTTGCACGCAGGGATTCTACTTCCTGCTTAATATTTCTATTTTCCTGATCCAGAGCGATGACTTCATCAACCATCGGGATTTTCTGATCCTGGAATTTTTTACGAATATTTTCTTTAACCACATCCGGATTTTCCCGGACAAACTTAATATCTAACATATTTTCCTCCCTCTTTCAGGTTACTATTCTTGTTCTTTATTATAATAAGTAATCATTCTCTTTATTTTATAATAGTATTGCCTTTTTTTCAAGTGGGATTCACGCGGTTCTTGGATAAATACAATTCTTTCACAGGATAGGCTTTGCCTCGTTATCCCGTAACCAAAAAAAGCAGATGAAACTTTTTTCGTTCCATCTGCCTTCTGCAATCTTTTTTTCTCTTATCGAACCTTATTCTCTCCAAAATGTACTGCCTGACGCAAGGCATCCATTTCCTCTGAACTGAGCAGAATGTAGGACTCTCCTTTTACTATTTCTTTAATATAGAAGAAACAGTTATCTCTGCTGTGAATTGCATTCAGGATAAATCCGGTATTGTTCATATCCAGAAGAGCGATTGCAAAACTCAGTTTTCCTCCTACGTCATCGAAAGCATCGTATTTTACGATCCCGTATTTTGTCAGAGACTTGGATAACATATCCTTCAGTCCCCTGACTTCTTCAAGGCTCTGTTCGTTTGCTCTTGAAAGCCTGTCTACTTCTTTTAATTTTTGAGAAAATACTCTCTCCAGGCTTTGTCCATCCGCGCCTTTCATAAACATATTGTAACGACGTCTCTGCCGGTGCAGTCCCAGAGAAACATTTAACACCAGTACAATCAATACCAGTACTAATACCATAAGCATGACTACCAGAATTCCCAGGTCAATACCTATTGCATCAAAAAAATTATTCATGTGTCAATCTACCCTTTCTATTTATCAGCTGCCACTACCAAAATGATTCTCCGTAACTATTCAGTAGGTAGCATTCCGCGAGGTGTTTTTGCATGTTTTATGTCAAAATGCCTTCACCGAAGGTGATTAGAAATGCATTTTGACTCGTAACCGTGAGGGTACTGAACAGTTACAAGTATCCTTCTTATGCTCCTTGCACTTATTTCTTAGCGGACGTTTTTCAAGATTCCTTTATGGATTCGAACAGATCAATCAGTCGTTCCAGTTCAGCCTGAGAATAATACTCAATCTCTATTTTACCCTTATTCTTATTCTTGTGCTGGATCGCCACCTTGGTTCCCACGATCGATTTTATTCGTTCTTCCAGTTGCTGATAGATTACTTCCATCTGCGGATCTGCTTCTTTTTTCTTTTCTTCTTTTTTTGGTTTTTGCAGATCTTTCACGATTTTTTCTGTATCTCTGACACTCAGTTTTTCATCAAAGATTCGCATCGCCAGATTATATTGCTGGTCTTTGTCTTCGATTCCCAGAAGTGTTCTTGCATGTCCCGGAGAAATCATATCCTGAATCAGCATATCCTGCACTCTCTCATCCAGTTTCAACAGTCGCATCGCATTCGTAACCGCAGTTCTGCTTTTGGATACTCTCTCTGCAATTTCATCCTGTTTCAGATGAAATTCTTCCATCAACCGTTTATAGGCAACCGCTTCTTCAATTGCATTCAGATCTTCTCTCTGAATATTCTCAATCAGTGCAATTTCTACAACTTCCTGATCTGAAAAATCTTTGATAATAACAGGTACTTCTTTCAACCCTGCCAGTTTTGCAGCTCGCCATCTGCGTTCCCCGGCAATAATTTCATAGTAATCATCCTTTTTCTGAACCAGCAGTGGTTGCAAAACACCAAACTGTTTGATAGATTCTGCCAGTTCTAGAAGAGCATCTTCATCAAAATTTTTTCTTGGCTGTTCTCTATTAGGCTCTACTTCTGTGATTTTCATCTTCATTTCAACCGGTTTCTCAACGATCTTTTCCACTACTTTTTCTACTACTTTTACCGGTTGTTTTTTTTCTTCTGTTATATTTTTCTTATTTTTCGGAGCTCCGGATGGAATCAAAGAATCCAATCCTTTTCCAAGGCCACCTTTTTTCACTGCCATTCTTCATCCCCCCTGTGTATCACTTCTTCTGCTAACAGCTGATAACTTTCTGCTCCTGTGGATCTTGCATCATAGTAATTAATCGGGAGTCCATGACTTGGTGCTTCTGCCAGACGTACATTTCTCGGAATAATAGTTTTATAGATTGTCTGATTCAGATTATTCTTAACATTTTCTACTACCTGTAAAGAAAGATTAGTTCTCGCATCATACATAGTAAATACAACACCTTCCATTTCCAGATCCGGATTCAGTCTTTCCTGCACCAGTTCGATTGTGTGCATCAATTGAGAAAGTCCTTCCAGTGCGTAATATTCACACTGAATCGGTACCAGAACGGTATTTGCAGTTGTCATTGCGTTGATGGTCAACATATTCAATGATGGCGGACAGTCAATGATAATAAAATCAAACTGATCTCGGATCTTGCTGATTTTATTCTGTAATATATATTCTTTATCTTCAATACCAATCAGTTCAATCTCCGCTCCCGCTAAATTGACATTGGAAGGAATTAAAGACACTCCTTCGAATTCCAATTTCTGCAGACATTCTTCTACTTCACACTCACCAAGTAACAATTCATATACTGTATTCTCTGCCGCATCCTTCTCTACCCCCAGACCACTGGTTGTATTTCCCTGTGGATCCAGATCTATTGTCAAAACCTTCTGGCCCATGGCACCAAGGCAGGAGGATAAATTAATCGCTGTCGTGGATTTTCCCACGCCGCCCTTCTGATTTGCAATTGCTATTGCTCTTCCCATAACTGTACTCCTTCCAGTTCGTTTTCATCTGTATTTTTCTGTACAATTTTAATTTGCGTGCAACTGTTTTAAGATTTATTTTATATACATCAATTGCTGGTTCTATTATATCACTTGATTTTCTATTATTCCACACAAAACGTTTCACGTGAAACATTTTTTTCTTTTTTATACAAAAAGCATTCGTTTCCTGTTTCTGTTTTAGTAATATTATGATGCCAGGGTCATAAGTTCTTAGATTTGATGTGGATTTACTTGTGGGGAAATTTTTGAACATAGGGTTCGCCAAAAGTATGAGTAAGTAGTTATTTTCAAAAGAACGAACGAATTGTGAATGTTTTTGTTAATTGTGAGAATGCGAAGTGCGGAATAATTCAGTATCAAAGGGGGTAAAATACTTTTCGACCATAACATCATATTATTGTATTTTTTATTTGAAGTATTTTATTACATGCGTGAATCTTTTTAATTATTTAATATCCAGTAGTGCTATCGTAACTGTAAAAGTGTTGAACAGCTACGACTTATTTCCCGAATGTTTCACGTGAAACATATAGACTGTTATCTCTTCATAAAATTCTGCTATTTTTGAATGTTTCACGTGAAACATAGTTACTATTCACTCTTTTTGCTTCCACCTGAATAAAATTTTGTTGTCAACTCAATCCTCTTTAATAGCAGACTTTTGTATCGTATATCTCTGAATTTTGACATATTGTAACTATTCAGTAGCCACTGTCCCGCGAGGTGTTTTAACATGAATATGTCAAAATCCCGAGGCATACAAGCCAAAATGCCATCACCGAAGATAATTTACGCGAGCAACGAGTCAAAGTCCGTGCTTGCACGGAACCTTGAGGAGTGCCGCGATAACGATAAAAACTCGCAAAGCGTGATTTTATCGTTCAAATGCATTTTGGCTCGTAACTGTGAAGCTACTGAACAGTTACGACATATTTATATTAAAATGTCTCTCCCAACATTACCTGTAAACAGTTATAAATCATCTGCTTTTCCACTAAGAGATTTAAAAAATGTTTGTATCTTTTCTCCGTATGAATTATAATAGATATAACAATTGCCATTCAAACAAGGAGGTAATCTATCATGAAGAAAAATGTTCAGCGCTTACTAACAATCAGCATTCTGACTTCTATGACCGGTGCTGGTATTTTTGCTATAAATAAACTGATCAACGCTTCCGCTGTAATCCGCAATGCGTTGCATAATAAATCTCAGTATTTCTACGACTGGAAATTTGGACGTATTCATTACACGATTGAAGGTTCCGGTTCTCCACTGTTACTTTTACATGATCTTTCCCCTGCAAGCAGCTCTGTCGAATGGAAATTTCTCAAAAAGCAGCTTGCAAAAGATCACACAGTATACTGCATGGATCTGTTGGGCTGTGGATGTTCTGATCGTCCGAAAATCACTTATACAAACTTTCTTTATGTTCAGTTGATCACCGATTTTATCAAAGCTGTCATCAAACAGCCAACGGATGTACTGACCAGTGGATTATCCGGTTCTTTTGCTGTCATGGCATGCAAAAATGATTCATCCATTATCCGCCGAATCATGATGATCAACCCGGAAGATCTCGCAGTGTTGAATCAGATTCCTGACAGACAATCCAAAGCATCTAAATTTCTGCTTGAACTTCCTCTGATCGGTACTTTGGTTTATAACATTCTGAATTCTCGTCCAAATATTGATCTGGCATTTACCGAAAAGTATCTTCATAACCCATTTCATGTGGATACAGAACTGGAAGATCTCTATTATGAGTCCTCGCACCTGGAAAATGGTGCCGGAAAGTACTTGCTCGCGAGCATTACCGGGAAGTATATTTACTGTAATATCAGTCACGCATTGAAGACCATTGACAACAGTATCTATATTCTGGAGGGTGATTCTGAACCCCGTGCCAGAGAAAGTGTTGCTTTATATACTTCTATTAATCCCGCAATCGAATCCGAGATGATAAAAAGCACCAAACACCTGCCTCAGATAGAAGCACCCGAACAGGTACTGGAAGCTGTTAACATCTTTTTTGCCTCATAAATTCTATTGTCCAATGCTAAAATATCCAGTATATTGTTTCGTAAATAACTGTATCCTACGCGAATGATACAGTTATTTCGAAAACGATATACTATTTTTAAAGAAAAAGCAAGAATATTCGAAAAGGTATTCTTGCTTTTCTGTCGTTTTCACTGCTTTCATTTTATATTTTCCTGAAAGTTTACATAATATTTTTGTTTTTACCACATTCCCTGCCAATTTTTAATTTTTTCTGTCGATATTTTTTCAATCTTCTAACGTTCCAAAATCCCTTTAAAATCAACGGTTTTCCCATCTTTTTCACCCGTTATTTTGTTGACATGCTTACACTGTTATTATATTATAATAGGTACAGCACTTTTTTGTTGGTTTATGTGGAATTTCGTCGCATCATGGCATAGATACATATATTTTTACATTCAACTGATATCTATTTTACTGATTACTTATATCATTTACACACGATTTTCCATGCAAAACAGTGCCCGACAGACGGTATCAAGAATGTATATGCCTTTCTTAAACGATCTGAAAATCTTACCCGCTAACCCAGCGCAGAATTTTTTTCTGCACACAATTTCATTATGCTTACATCTGCAAATACAAAAGGAGTTTTATGGTTTTTTCGAGCTTATTTTTTGTTTTTTTCTTTCTGGCGTTAAATCTGATCGCCTATCATTTTGCTGATGGTATTAAGCGGAAAAATATGGTTCTCCTCGGTTTTTCTCTGGTGTTTTACTCCTGGGGAGGACCGAAATATCTTCTGCTTCTGCTCAGCATGGTCTTTGCCTCCTGGCTGTTCGCCTTATTGATTGATCAGTACCGGGAAGAAGGACTGAGTAAAATATTTTTGATCTGTGACTGCGTATTTATGTTAGGTCTGCTTTGTATTTTCAAATATCTGACCTTCTTTTCATCCATCACAAACACGATCTTCCATTTTCCAAAAGAAATTCCTCAGATTGCTCTGCCAATCGGTATTTCTTTCTACACTTTCCAGCTGCTCTCTTACGTCATCGACGTATATCGCGAGGAAGTGGCACCACAGCGCAAATTCGTAAATCTGCTGCTGTATGCTTCCCTGTTCCATCAGTGTATCGCCGGACCAATCGTTCGTTACCAGCTGGTTGCTGATGAGATTGAGAACCGTAAAGTGAAAACGGATGAATTATACAGGGGTATCAAACGTTTTACCATTGGGCTTGCCAAAAAAGCTATTCTGGCAAACGGCTGTGCATCTGTAGCAGATACCCTGGTTCCAACACTCGCCAAAGACATCGCCGAGATTCCTGCAGCCGGTCTGTGGATTGGTATGTTGTTCTATGCATTGCAGATTTATCTTGATTTTTCTGCCTATTCCGATATGGCAATCGGTATGGGGCTTATGGTCGGTTTTCACTACGACGAGAACTTTAATTACCCGTACATCTCCGGTTCCATTAAAGAGTTCTGGAACAGATGGCATATTTCCCTCGGAACCTTCTTCCGTGATTATGTCTATATTCCGCTCGGTGGTAATCGAAAAGGTGCCCGCAGACGTACCATCAACCTGTTAATTGTCTGGGGACTTACCGGATTCTGGCACGGAGCCAGCTGGAACTTTATTTTCTGGGGACTGTATTTCTTCCTGTTCATCTACATGGAGAACACCTTCCTTCTGGAAAAGTTTTCCCGCCTTCCGCGCTTTGTGAGCCATCTGTATGCCATGGTCGTGGTTTACTTCGGATGGGTGCTGTTCCGCTGTGAATCTCTGGGTAATCTTGGAGCTATCTTGAAAGGAATGTTTGGTCTGAACCACAACGGTTTTATCGATCTTTCGACCTCTGTTCTTTTCCAGAATAATCTGTATCTGCTGATTTTCTGTATCATCGCTTCCACACCGTTGCTGAAAAATATAGGCACTTACATCAAACGACTTGACCTTGTGCATTACCGGATTCCTTATCTGACCTACGCATATGAGATTGTAATACCTCCTGTATTGCTGATTCTTTCACTCCTTGCGCTGGTCGGAAACAGTTACAATCCATTTTTATACTTCCAGTTTTAAAGGATCTGTCTGAACATGAATACAAATAAAAAAGAAAAATTTATTAATAAAAACAATGCCGTCCACAAGCGATTCTGGCAGATCGGAATCCGAACCTTCTTCGTGTTCCTTTTTGTGATCGCTTTTATCGGACTTCTGCTTCCTCTTAGACCGAAAGAATCGGAACTGGAGAAGCGTGAACTTTCCAAATTCCCGAAACCAACTGTTTCTACCGTGTTAAACGGCGAATTTTTCTCCGATATCAGCACCTGGTACGCGGATACGTTTCCGTTCCGTGAGACACTGATGAGCGCCAATGCCAAGATGAAAAAATTCTATGGTATTACGACACAGGAAATCTATGGTGATGCTGCACAGGGTGATGAAATTCCTGACGCGGATGCCGAGATGGAAACCACCCCGACGCCAACGCCGGAAGAAGATGACATTCAGGAAGAAGATGGAACCATCCATGCCGAGCCTGAAAGACTGGGAAAAATCTATATCGCTGATAACCGAGGTTTCGAACTTTACGGCTTCAGCCGGGCCGGGGCAGACGCTTACATCAACATGATGAACTCTGCTGCCACCCAGTTAAAAGATATCGCAACCATTTATGATATTCTGGTTCCTACCAGTATCGCAGTCAATATCGATCAGGAAAATCAGCAGAAAGTCGGCTCCAACAGCCAGGAAGACACATTCGCTTATGTAAACGGACATCTGGATGCTTCCATCAACCAGGTAGCTGTTCTGGATGCCTTAAAGAACCATAACAGTGAATATCTTTACTTTAAGACGGACCATCACTGGACCGCTGACGGTGCCTACTATGCTTACAAAGAGCTGATGAAAGCCAAAGGCATGACGCCTTCTCCTCTGACCGATTACACGAAGAGCGAATATCCGGGATTCGTCGGTTCCTTCTATCAGTACAGTAATCAGTCTGAAACACTGAAAAATAATCCGGATACGGTTGTTGCCTACACACCGACCTGCAACGATCTGACTTACACCAATACAGATGGACAACAGGTATCGGGATATGTAGTCTCAGATGTAACGAAGTACTCCGAAGCCAACAAATATCTGTGCTTCATCTGCGGTGATCAGCCGTACGAACGCATCGATAACCCGAACATCACCGACGGATCATCCTGCGTAGTTATCAAGGAATCTTACGGTAACGCTTTCGTACCATTCCTGGTCAACAGTTACCAGACCGTACACGTTGTCGACTACCGTTACTTCAGTGGCAACCTGGTCGATCTTGTAAAAGATAACAATATTCAGGATGTTATTTATGTCAATAACGCAAATGCACTGATTGAAAGCGCAGTAAAGAACATGAGTCGTATTATCAGTTAAATCAGTTCAATCAAAATCGGTCCACCGGACCAACTATTGATATGCAACGCAATAAAAAAAGAAACCATCCGGTTTCTTTTTTTATTTTATGTTTTGTTACAACTATTTTTCACCTTCGGTCAGTGTCAGGAACGTATCGATCAGATCTTTTACATTCATTTTATTAACCAGACCGCAGTTTCCATCCTGATCTTCCATCACATAAAAACTGGAATCTCTTGGCGTATAGGAGATTGTAATCTTACTTCCGTCCGTTCCGTGATAAGAAAGTGTAAGTTCCGCATCATCTTTTGTCGTATTTTCTTCCAGACGGCTCTGGCATACCATAGCTGCTGCTGCCCGGTAGAACGCGGTGAAGTTATCACTGTCTGCTTCCTGATCATTCACATAGTAAGTGGTCACGGTCTTCGTCTCTTCTTCGTCATCTGCGTCCTCGCTGTCCGCATCTGTATCATCATCTGCATCATTGTCTGTGTCTTCACTCTTATCTTTCTCCACTTTTTCTTCTGTTACAACCCGTTTCAGTGTATAAGTGGTTCCCTGATAGGTCACATCCAGATGATCCAGGTCACTGATCGTCATCGAATCAATCGATGTTTTCCAGTAATCAAATGCTTTTCCGTTCAGTAATGTCTCCAGAGATGCCTGGGAAATTCCGTGAAGTTCACTGGAATCGCCCAGTCTCACGTAATAATTTCCATCGGTTTCATTGACATTTCCCACATACAGAACCAGTTCTTTGTCCACTGCCTGTGTGGTCGTTTCACTGGAATCTTCTGTATCGTTCGTATTTGCCTCAGAATCGCTTTCTGTGTCGTCTGTGGATTCTGCTTTCACTTCTTCGGTATAATCGACTGTGAGGGTCATTTTCGGCTTCTCGAGGCCATATGCTGCCCAGTCCGTACAGTTGTAGTTGTAATATCCGGCAAAACTAAGGCCGGCAACGGTACTTTGCAGGGTTCCCACCTGCGTGGAATCCGCTTCCTGTTTCTTGTTATCCTCTTCCTGGACATACCAGCCTGTAGAAGACTTTCCGTTATTCGTAACCGTATACGAATTGTTGTCTTTTTTCACAACAATCTTGCTGATCGTTGAAGATGTGATGGTTGGATAACTCTCACTTTCTGCATAATTGTACAGGCCGCCTGAAAAAGTGCTTCCAAAATCCGTACTGGTCGTATACACGGTTGAAGCATCATCATTCAGACAGATATACGTATTACCGGTGGAACTGTTCTTGTCACCAACTGTAATCTTTTCGCTGCTTCCGTCTGTTTTTACCACCTCGATCACATTGGTCGGAACGTCCAGACCGTATTCTCCCGGATCCTCCACATCTGTCAGGGTACGATCCGCTTTGACGGATGCCAGACAGGATACTACGCTGTCTACTTTCGAAGCATCCACCGGAAAATCCTCCTGACCTTCCAGTGTCCAGCTGTCTTCCGCTTTTTGGAAGGTGACTGTTTGATCCCCCGCCTCAAAAGTCAATGTGCTGATATCATCACTGGCGATTGCCGCCACTTCTTCCTGCGTGGTCTCTTCTTCCGTTGTCTCTTCCTCACTGCTGTTCGCTTTTAACAGTGCAAAATAACACACGATCAAGACACACAGAAGAACAACCCCCGCAAGAATTACAAATAAGCCCCTTTTTTTCTTCATTACTGTTTTCTCCTCTTAAACCAGATCACCGTACCGATCAGCAGAAATACCACCGGGATCACACCGCACACGATGATACTCCAATATGCCGCATCAAACTGTGGAACAGTCAGATAACTCATGGTCAGGCTCTTGCTCGTCACATCGATGACCGGTGCATCGTTTTCACACATCCAGCCCAGCGCTGCCAGCACCAGATCCGTATTGCCTCCGGATACCTGCTGATCGGTAGCTTCGTCCAGAAGGCTGGCACAGCCGAAACACACCAGCTGTGTGGTATTATCATCATCCACCTGCTCGGTTACAGAAACACCAACCTGGAAACTGCCTTCTTCATCGCTGTCTTCTTTCTCATATGTGGTCATATTCTGTACATCTGTCTTTATATACGCTTCGTCAGATGTTGATAACAGAGAAGAAATCTGCAGCGTATCACGGTAATCGCTCAGTGTTTTTACCGGCTGTGAGATCGGTGCCAGCACATAGCGGTTGTTACTCTTAATGTCGGAAGTAATATCAGAACTGTCAATAGTCGGAACAATATAGTACGGTCTCTGCATAATGTAATGTCCGGTATCTCCCTCCATGATCACACCGTCCCCTGTGGTTACACCGTAATTTTCCAGTACACTCTTCAGATTCGGCATATCTGTTCCGGTATATTCTGTAAAAATCATCACTTTTCCGCCGGCTTCCATGTAGGTAATGATCTTTTGTGTTTCTTCTTCAGAAAGATCTTTCTGCGGTGCCGCGATCAGCAGGCATCCGGTGTCCTCCGGAACCGCATCCTGTGTCAGCAGATTCAGACTCTGTACATCATAATTAGCTTTCTGCAGGCTGTCTGTCAGACTGCTGTTTAATTCCAGTTCCTCATGACCTTCCAGCGTATATATTACCGGCAGATTCTCGGAAGTGACATAAGAAATCGCACTGTCAATCTGTCCTTCCCCGTCAAACCCTGTAGTGTTGGTCTGGTAGGTTGTATAATCCATTTCTGTTTCATACAGATCGCTGTAACTGATCACCTTACTCTTCTCCCCTGCAACCACGATCAGACTGTTATCTGCCACATCATCGCTGGTATACTGTGAAGTAAAGTTCGGATATAACACCGGGTCTTTTTTCTCTACTTTGATATGTTTGGACTCCTCTTCGTATCTGGTCAGCATTTTTTCCAGTACCGAGTCTTCTTTTCCTGACTGTACGATATGGTAGATCGTAACATCCGTGTTCATATCTTTCAGATACTTCACTGTCGTATCAGAGATCGTATACAGCTTCTGGGTACTTACATCCACCTGGGTATATTTTTCCGGAATCTGTCCAACGATCAGGTTGATAACGACCAGCACCGCGATCACAATAGCAGTGATTCCCATACTGTAAGAACCGTTTTTCAGGGATTTTTTATCGATGCTTCCCATTCCTTTGATGGTGCTTCCCGCCGATTTTAATTTCTTTTTGATATTGATTTTCATTCTTCCAGCCTCCTAATTCCATCTTCTCTTGGTAATGGTCTGAACCGTAAGAACCAGGAAAATAATAATCACAGACAGGAAATATACCACTCCCTGCAGGTCCAGAATACCGTTGGTAAAGTTATCAAAGTGACTGGTAATATCGAAAACAGCCAGGAATTTCTGAATGCTTCCCTCAAATAGTGTGGATTTTACCACATAGGTGATGGCAAGTGCCGCTTCTCCTGCGATACCGATAACTGCTGCGATCCACAGATTCCGGATCATATGGTATATCCACACAGCAGCCAGCAGCACCAGAAGCATATAGCACGCCAGAGACGCCATGGAACTGTCCGGGATCAGAGATCCGATACCCGTGATCATATAGCAGACAAACAGTACGATAAAGGTTACGACTGCTGCAATGACCGGATTTTCTGTAACGGAGGACCAGAAGACTCCGACTGCGATCTGGGCAAATCCAAGAAGGGCAAACCCGAGCACTGCCGTATATGCCATCGCATAAGATACGGTACCATATTTTCCCATGATCATCGGGTACAGACAGATGATCAGTACCGGGATCGCATAAACCGTAGCTACTGCCAGAAACTTTCCAAGAACAATCTCACTGACTGATACCGGAGCTGTCAAAAGCAGCTGATCAGTCTTCTGTTTCCGTTCTTCTGCAATCGTTTTCATCGTCAGAACCGGCACCAGAATCAGAAAAATAAAGGTAACAGCACTTAATGTGGTTCCAAATAACGGGTAGGCATTCTGCAGGTTATAGGCAGTAAAATAGATGCCTTCCAGAAGCAGAATGAAAAATATAAATACATATCCGATCATAGAGGTCAGATAACTTTTTACTTCTTTCTTATAAATTGCTTTCATCATGAGCCTCCTGTTCTGTTTCATTCTCTTTTTCCGTATCTGTACCGGTCTCATCTTCCGGTGCAGACTCCGGCTTGGTGTCTTGTTCATCCGGAACAGGGGCTGTTTCGTTCTGTGTCAGTTCAAGGAAGATGTCTTCGAGGGATACTTTCGTAAACTGCATATTTAGGATCGGCATCTTGGCTTCTGCCATCATATAAAACAGTTTTTCACGGATATCCGTCTTTTCTTCTGTTGTGATCACCATACTTACTGTTTTTTCGTTTTCTCCCTGTTTCCACTCTAATTTTTGTATTTCTTCTACGTCGCGCAACATTTTTTTAACATCCTGTTTTTCTCCTTTTACGGTAAGCTCCAGGGTGTTGCTTCCCAGTGAATGGTTCATCAGGTTTTCTGTGGTATCGCTCGCAACCAGTTTACCGTGGTTGATGATCATGATGTAATCACATACAGCACTTACTTCTGACAGAATATGAGAACTTAGTATAATGGTATGTTCTTCGCTGAGTTTCCTGATCAGTTCACGGATCTCAATGATCTGTTTTGGATCAAGTCCTACGGTTGGTTCATCAAGGATGATGATTTCAGGATAGCCGAGGATCGCCTGGGCAAGTCCTACCCGCTGTTTGTATCCTTTTGACAGGTTTTTGATCAGACGGTTTGCCATCGCGGTGATGCCTGTCAGTTCCATGACCTGTTCGATCTGGGTTTCTCTTTCGTTTTTCGGAACTTTTTTGAGTTCTGCAGCGAACTTCAGGTATTCAGCTACTGTCATATCGAAGTACAGCGGTGGCTGCTCCGGCAGGTATCCGATGCATTTTTTCGCAGCTTCCGGCTCCTCAAGGATGTTGTGTCCGTCAATCAGGACTTCGCCGGATGTGGACGCGATATAGCCGGTCATAATGTTCATGGTTGTTGATTTTCCGGCACCGTTTGGGCCTAAGAAACCGTAGATCTGACCTTTGTCCACGTGAAATGACAGGTGATCGACAGCGGTGTGATCACCGTATTTCTTTACTAAATTCTTCACTTCTATCACAGTTTGTTACCTCCTTTATTGGTATTATTTTATATAAAAAGTGTGATGAAGTTTCGAAATGTTTGTGTTTTCTTTGTGAAATGTGTGTGACTTTGAATAGTCGGACGCTCAGATCCCTCGTATCTTCCCCATATGGCCGGGTCTGCGCTCGGTTTGAGCCTGTAGTCTCAAACTCGTGCTCGACAAGCGGCTCATCTGGGGAAGATACGAGGGATCTGAGCTGGGTATTCAAAGCTGGAGAGGAGGTGTATGGGGAACGTTATTGGCTGATATTTATGGGAACTGTTGGGGACGGCGATTTTTGGCTTTTTGACTGGAGAATATGTATGAAAATGTAAGAGTCAAAATGTGTAGCGCGGTATAGACGGAACGTTACGGGGTGACATTTATGGCCTATATTCAGAGTTGATATTTTAAAATCATTTTCAAAAGAATAGCTTATATGATTTGTGCGATTTTTAGATGCGCGTAGTAGAAGAATGTTCATGGAAGTGATTTTTCTCTGGTCTGTTTTCAGATTTGCATACCTGACGCTTTACATCTGTTCTCCATCTTTATTGTTTCATAGTTATTTTCAGATCCGATCACGGGGTTATGCCTTATTTCAGTTTTCAATTTTATGGTATATAACGTTTTGTTTTCTTCCACCAATTTCTAATGATCTTATTTTTTACTTTTCTCGTATTTTCCCTATATTGGCGTTTTTACTATGTGATTCGATCTGTTTGTTGACTTGTGCAAAGAAACCCCGTTTTGAGCCGTTTTTCGGCTTCTCACGGGGTTTCTTGAGTTCTTTTGTTATTTAATCGGTTCTTTTGATGGAAGGCCGGCTTTTCTTGGGAATTTTTTTCCGGTTGGTTGGTTTTTTCGGATGACTACGAAGGATCTTTCCATGTCGGTGTCTGCCAGCTGGAATTTTTCGGTTTTTTCCAGGCTGCCGCCAAGGATTTTGATGGCGGTTTTGGCTTCGGTCAGTTCCTCCTGGATTCTGCCGGACTTGTACGGTATGAAGTGACCACCTGTCTTTACATAGGGCAGGCAGTATTCGGATAGCGTACTCAGGTTGGCTACAGCACGTGAGACACACAGATCGAACTGTTCTCTGTAGTCTGCATGACGTGCGTAGTCTTCGGCTCTTCCGTGGATAGCGCGGATTCCGGTGAGACCAAGGGTTTCAATGACGGTGTTCAGGAATTTAACACGCTTGTTCAGGGAGTCGAGAAGGACAATCTCCTGCTCCGGAAAAGCGATTTTTAACGGTATACCGGGAAATCCGGCGCCTGTTCCAAGATCCAGGATTTTCATCGGTTTACTGTAATCACACACTTTGACAGACGCTACGCTGTCCAGGAAGTGTTTGGTGATGACTTCTTCGTATTCGGTAATGGCCGTCAGGTTCATCACTTTGTTCCATTCCACCAGAAGTTCATAGTAGGTCAGAAACTGTTCGATCTGTTTTTCATTTAATGTGATCTCCAGCTCGGCAAGTCCTTTTTCAAACCATGAGGTATCGTATTGAGCCATGCTTGTTCCTTTCTTTTCTTATCGTAACTGTCCAGTACATTCACAGTTACTACCTGCTGAATAGTTACTTCTTATCTTACATTTTTTCAGACACGCTCTAAGGCAGGCGGCAGCAGAAACTTCTGCTGCCACACATATATCTCATTTTACGTGCGATGACTTTCCAGATATACCAGCAGCACCGATACATCCGCCGGAGATACCCCTGCGATACGGGAGGCCTGGCCGATGCTTACCGGGCGGTACAGTTTTAATTTCTGTACGGCTTCGATACGCAGACTCTTGACCTGATCATAATCCATATCTTCCGGGATCTTTTTGCTTTCCAGTTTCTTGAACTGTTCCACCTGTTTTAACTGGCGGGTGATGTAGCCATCGTACTTGATGTTGATGTTGACCTGTTCCCGGATATCATAGCGAAGTTCCGGGCGGTTTTTATCGATCGGCGCCAGTGCTTCGTAGTTCAGTTCCGGGCGGCGGATCAGCTCGCCCAGTGTGGAACCGGAGGTCAACGGGGTACTTCCATACTGTTCGAGAAGTTCCTGTACCGGTTTGGATGCTCCCACATTGACATGTTCCACACGCTCGATCTCTTCTTTGATCAGCCGTTCTTTCTCAAGAATATCCTGATACTGTTCCTCGCTGATCAGTCCGACGCGGTAGCCTTTTTCGCGGAGCCGCAGATCCGCGTTATCCTGACGGAGCAGCAGACGATACTCGGCACGGCTTGTCATCATACGGTATGGCTCATGGTTTTCTTTCGTTACCAGATCGTCGATCAGAACGCCGATATACGCCTCGGAACGGTCGAGTACCAGCAGTTCCTCACCCTTGACTTTCAGTGCCGCGTTGATACCCGCGATCAGCCCCTGTGCGGCTGCCTCCTCGTATCCTGAGCTTCCGTTAAACTGACCGCCGCTGAACAGGTTTTTGATATTTTTAAATTCCAGTGTCGGCATCAGCTGTCTCGGGTTGATGCAGTCATACTCGATCGCGTAAGCATTTCTCACGATTTTCGCATGTTCAAGTCCCGGTACGGAGCGGTACATGTCATACTGGACATCCTCCGGCAGAGAACTTGACATACCGCCAACATACATTTCATTTGTGTTCAGCCCTTCCGGTTCGATAAATACCTGATGTCTGGATTTATCTGCAAATCTGACCACTTTATCTTCGATGGACGGACAATATCGTGGACCGGTTCCTTCGATCATACCGGAATATAGCGGAGAGCGATCCAGATTTTCCCGGATGATCTCATGAGTTTTCTCATTGGTATAGGTCAGCCAACAGGATACCTGATCGATCTGAACGCTTTCCGGATCAGTGGAGAAAGAAAACGGAACAACTCTCTCATCCCCTTTCTGCTCTTCCATCTTCGAAAAATCGATCGACCGTTTATCGATACGTGCCGGTGTTCCGGTCTTGAAACGGAACATCTCCACACCGTTCGCTTTCAGAGAGTCCGTCAGGTAATTGGCCGCCTGCAGTCCGTTCGGACCGGTATAATTACTTACATCTCCATAGATGCATCTCGCCTTCAGATACGTTCCGGTACACAGAACAACTGCCTTTGCATAATACGTTGCGCCGGAATATGTTTTTACTCCCTTGATCGTACCATCTTCTACAATCAGTTCCGTCACTTCCGCCTGTTTGATCGTCAGATGTGGTGTATTCTCCAGTACCTGACGCATGGTATTGCTGTAATTTTTCTTGTCTGCCTGGGCACGCAGGGAATGTACCGCCGGTCCTTTGGATTTGTTTAACATCTTGGACTGGATAAAGGTCTTATCGATGACCTTTCCCATCTCTCCGCCCAGCGCATCGATCTCTTTTACCAGATGCCCCTTGGAGCTTCCTCCGATATTCGGGTTACACGGCATCATCGCGATGCTGTCCACACTGACGGTAAATACCATAGTTTCAAGCCCCAGTCTGGCTGCTGCCAGTGATGCCTCGCAGCCCGCATGTCCGGCTCCGATTACTGCAACATCTATATATTCCACCAGTTTGTTCATTTCTTTCTCCTTCTGCCACTCTTACTTGCCGGTACAGAACTTGCTGAAGATCTCATTGACCAGATCCTCACCCACTGACTCTCCCACAATCCTTCCCAACGCTTCATATGCGTTCATCAGATCGATGGAAAAGAAATCTTCCGGCATCTCCATGGCAATGCTTTTTTCCACCATTGTAAGGCTCTGATACGCTTCCTCAAGCGCCGTCTTATGGCGGACATTCGTAATATATACTTCATCGTTAAAGGACAATTCTCCTGCAAAAAACATCGATTTGATCTGTTCTTCGAGAAGTTCTACACCCTGCTCCTGTCTTGCGGAGATCGCAAGCACCGGCATATCCGTGCGCGCTTCCAGCATCTCTTTTGTCACCACCGGAGTCAGGTCGCTCTTGTTTAACAGAATGATCGCTTTTTTATCCCGGAGAATCTCCAGAATTTCCTCATCATTTTCATCTAACGGAATGGAGGAATCCACCACATATAATACCAGATCCGCGTCTTTTGCGTAAGCCCTGGCTCTCTCCACACCGATCTTTTCCACAACATCTTCCGTTGCCCGGATTCCCGCCGTATCCATCATCCGAAGGGAGATTCCCTGTAAAACGATTGTCTCCTCAAGGACATCTCTCGTCGTTCCGGCGATATCCGTGACGATCGCCTTTTCCTCTCCGACCAGATAATTTAACAGAGAAGATTTTCCCGCGTTCGGTTTTCCCACGATCACGGTCCGGATACCTTCCCGTATCATCTTTCCTTCGTCAAAAGAGTCCGCCAGACGACGGATCTTCTTCTTTTCCTCTTCTACCGTCTGCGCGAGTTTTTCGCTGTACCCGTCCAGACTGATATGTTCTGGATCATCCAGCGCCGATTCAATATACGCGATATGATACAGGATACTGCTTCGGATCTCTTTGATGGACGTTAAGACAGAGCCTTTCAGCTGGCTTAACGAGCTTTTCAGTGCGTATTCATTCTTCGCCTGGATCACATCGATGACCGCCTCTGCCTGAGACAGATCGATCCTTCCGTTTAAGAAGGCACGCTTGGTAAATTCTCCCGGTTCCGCCGGTCTTGCACCCGCATGGATCACGGCTTCGAGTACCTTTTTCATGGCAAGAACGCCGCCGTGGCAGTCGATCTCCACGGTGTCTTCTCCGGTATAACTTCTCGGTCCTTTCATGATCATCACCAGGACTTCATCGATCATTGTATCGTTGTCATAGATAAATCCATAATGAATCGTATGGCTTTCGGCTTCTTTTATCTGCTTTTTTCCGCCCTTTGAGCGGTATACTTTGCTGATGATCTCCATGCTATCGTCACCGCTGATACGGATAATACCGATTCCTGAAGCACTCATCGCTGTGGCAATTGCCGCAATCGTATCTCCTGTCATCTCTGTCCTACTCCTTTCAGAGCATTATATTCTTCTTAAAGTAGGAAAAGATGCTACTCACACCCTGTGAAATAACATCTTTTCCATTCAACAACTTATTTACCTTTATAAACAACTACTACATGACGGTAAGGTTCATTGCCCTCACTGTATGTTTCCACGTACTTGTTTCCCTGCAGTGCAGAATGGATGATTCTTCTCTCATAAGGATTCATTGGTTCTAACACTACCGGCTTTCTTGTTTTACGCACTTTGAAAGCAATGTTCTTTGCCAGGTTTTCCAGCGTGTCTTTTCTGCGGCTTCTGTAGTTTTCTGTGTCTACTTTCACCCTGACATAGTCCTGCTGCTCTTTGTTAACAACCAGGCTGGTCAGATACTGCAGAGAATCCAGTGTCTGTCCTCTCTTACCGATCAGAATACCCATATCCTCTCCGGCAAAATCAATTTCCAGGCAGTCGGCGGTCTTATCATAGTTCATGGTAATCTCCACCGGAAGTTCCATTGCACCAAATACGCCGGTCAGAAATTTTTCTGCATCCTGTTTCATCTGCTGTACCTGTTCTTCGGTACGGACAACCGGTTTTCTCGGTTCCGGCTTCGGCTGCGCTTCTTTTGCCACCGGTTTTTCTTCCTTGTTCTCTGTCTGTGTTTTTGTGACAGTTCCTTTTTTCGGCTCTTTTACCGGTTTCGTTTCTTTTTTGATTTCTTTTTTGGGTTCTTTCTTTTCTTCCTTAACAGGGGCTTTCTTTTCCTTTTTCTCTTCTTTTGCCAGTTCTTTTAAGATGTCGAACTCTTCTTCCTTCACCTTTTTACGGACTTTGATCACGGCAGGTTTGCTGCCGATAAATCCCAAGAAACCGGAAGTACCCTCCTGGACAACCTGAATCTCTAAGTTATCACTGGAAGTTTCAAACTCCAGACAAGCCTTTGTGATGGCTTCATCAACGGTTTTCGCAGTAATCTCTTTGAATTCCATAGCCCTTTCTCCCCCTATTTCTTCTTTGTGTTCTTTTCGTCAAACTGTTTTACCATGTTTGCCTTGGCAGCAAGGCTACCAGGTTTTACATTGGCGTTATTATAATATTCCGTTGCTTTCTTTCTCTGTGCTTCTTTTTCTTCCTGGCTCAATCCTGATGATTTTGCAGATGTCTGAATATTTCTTGCATTCATTCTCGCCTGCTGGTTGATCTGCTGCGCAGACACACCACGTTTTTCCATCTGTTTCTTCTTTTTTTCCTGATTATGACGAACCAGCTCTTCCATATCTATCTGCTCCATCTTCCGGTTGATCACCAGCTGCTGGATGCTTCGGATCACAGCACCGACTACCCAGTAAATACCGATACCTACCGGGAAAGTGAAACAGAATACGGCAGACATGATCGGCATGAACGTATTCATGCTCTTCATGGAAGCTTCCATTGCACTTGGTTCACTGTTCGCTGCCTGCTGTGGCTGTGGCATCAGTTTGTAGTTCATCCACTGGGTCAGCCAGGCAAGAATCGGAATCATAACAGCAGAAAATACCAGAAGGTATCCTGCACCTCCGCCCTGGGCCATACCGCTTTTGATAATAGCCAGCGGGGTATCTGAGATATTCAGATTCAGGAATGTATTCATATGGCTGGTCTGCTGCGCTACTTTATCAAACAGATCTGTAAAGCCGCTGAAATCGCTGATGCTTGCAAACTTTTCCATCTGTGACGGAGACAGTTTGTACAGAAAATCAATGGTTGTTTCTTTTGTGAATTCTGTATTAGCTGTAATTCCTGTCATGGTAATCTTATTGTTTGTCAGGAAATTACTGATAATAGTTCCAAATCCATCTACAGACATGATTTTTGCTGTCAGTCCGGTAAATACATTTCTTACTCCGGAGATATATCCAGGAATGTGATAGATTACCTGGTACAAAGCCAGCAGAACCGGCATCTGAACCAACAGCTGTACGCAGCTTCCTGTTGGAGATACACCATATTTCTGATATACAGCACTGATCTCCTCATTCTGCTTCATCATAGAATCCTGGTCTTTTTTACCATTGTATTTCTTCTGGATCTTCTGGATCTCAGGCTGCATAACAGCATTTAACTTGGAAAATTTCTGCTGTTTGATCTGCAACGGAGTCATCAGAAGATATACAACCAGTGTAAATAAAATAATGGACAAACCGATGTTTGTGATCCCGATCAGTTCAAGACCGCTGTATATCACATTGATCATCCATCCCAGAATTTCACTTACCCATCCGATAATAGGCATCGAAACCTTCGTCATTACGATATTCAATTATGTTTCCTCCTTAAATGTAATTCCCATTACATCAATCTACGGAACCGGATCCACTCCGCCTTTGGAGAACGGATTGCACCGTAAGATCCTCCATAGCGCTAAAAGAGAGCCCTTAAACGCTCCGTATTTTTCAATTGCCTCCAGTCCGTACTGCGAACAGGACGGAAAATAAGGACACTTGGTACTCTTTAAAGGGGAAATATATTTCTGGTAGAATCTGATTCCTTTAATCAATATTGCTTTCATGTTCTTCCTTTTCTACAAGGTGATGTAACCTGCCAAGGTGTAGGAATGCACTCTCAATCTCACGAAACGTTCTCTCTTTTGCACTCACGCGGGCTACCACAACAATATCAAACCCTCTACGAAATACATCCTCATGCAGCCGGTAACTTTCTCTTACCAGTCTGCAGAGCCGGTGGCGCACTACACTGTTGCCCACTTTTTTACTGACGGAGATTCCGATTCTGTTTTTCCCCAGCTGATTCTCTCTTGCATACATGACTAAATATTTATTTACATAAGATGTTCCTGTTTTATATACCAGCTGAAAATCTCTGTTCTTTTTTAAGCTCTCTGCATCTTTATATTTCATAGAAATTCCTTACCTTTAAAGAAAATTTTTTTAAATCTTTTAGATAGAAGAAAAGACCACAATGTATGCGGTCTTATGTCTTATGCTGATAAGCTTTTTCTTCCTTTTAATCTTCTGGCAGCCAGTACTTTTCTGCCACCTTTTGTACTCATTCTTGCTCTGAATCCGTGAACTTTTGCTCTGGATCTCTTTTTCGGCTGAAATGTCATTTTCATATCTAAGGCACCTCCTTTAATATCCATTATTCGGTTATGATCGTCTTTTCATGTATGTCAGAAAACATCGTTTCAATTATATTCATAAATAAATGCTACGTCAAGTAAAATCGCCGTTTTTTCCTGATTTTTTTCAATTTATCGCTAAAATAAGTATCTCCTGCTGTTCCCACAGATAATACTGCCCTGGATAGAACACTGCTGATTCCCATATTCGGTTACACACATCTTTACACCGACTGTACACATGGTTTACGTAAGTTATCCACCCGATGTGGATAACTTGTGGATAACTACTGTATTTGATGTGTATACATTTTGGACAATTCCCATAATTCCCTGTTTTTCTGTCTTTTTCTATGTGCATAACTTCTGCTGCCTTTTTATTTATCCACGGGATAAGTATTTGTCCTTTGTTTTTTTATCGACTTATCCACATTTAGTCGTTGCTAAAATCCACATTTTATTATAAGATATGGTAGAGAAAGTAGCTCGTTCTATCAGCTGCCTTGCACTTATGGAGGAAATCATGAACATTATTTACGAAAAATGGGACGAAATATTGGAAACAGTAAAGACAGAACACGAATTATCAGATGTCTCTTTTAAAACCTGGTTAAAACCGCTGACGATTCACAGTATCGATGACCAGGTGGTTACCATACTGGTTCCTTCTCAGCAGGTTGGACTTAACTATATCAGCAAAAAGTACGCCCTCCCACTGAAAGTTGCTATTTCAGAACTAACCGGGTCCGACTACGACATTAAGTTCGTCCTGCCGGAAGATGTACAAAATGTAGAAAAAGACGTCCCTGTTTCTACTAATTATAATACCAGCATGGAAATGGCAAACCTGAATCCTAAATACACCTTCGATACCTTTGTCGTCGGAAGCAACAACAAATTTGCCCATGCTGCATCCCTGGCCGTGGCAGAATCTCCGGGAGAAATCTACAATCCTCTCTTTTTATATGGAGGTGTTGGTCTTGGAAAGACTCATCTGATGCATTCCGTTGCACACTTTATATTAGAAAGAAATCCTTCCACCAAGATTCTGTATACCACCAGTGAGGAATTCACAAATGAACTGATCGAAGCAATCCGAAACGGTAACAATACCGCAATGACAAAATTCCGTGAAAAGTACCGAAACATCGATGTTTTACTGATCGATGATATCCAGTTCATCATCGGAAAAGAATCTACACAGGAAGAATTTTTCCATACCTTTAATGCTCTGCACAGTGCTAAAAAACAGATCATTATCTCCAGTGATAAACCACCAAAAGATATGGAAATTCTCGAAGATCGTATCCGTTCTCGTTTTGAATGGGGACTGTTGGCTGATATTTCTTCTCCTGACTATGAGACCCGTGTTGCGATTCTCCGGAAAAAAGAAGAAATGGACGGTTACAACCTGGATGATTCCATTATTGAATATATTGCCAAGAACATTAAGTCCAATATTCGTGAACTGGAAGGATCTTTAAATAAAATTATCGCTTATGCAAACCTGGAAAAACGGGAAGTTACGATGGAGCTAGCCGAAACCGTACTGAAAGATATCATCTCTCCAAATGATAAGAAGATCATCACTCCAGAATATATCATCAATACTGTGGCCGAACATTATGACATCACACCGGAGGATATTATTGGTACAAAAAGAAACAGTAAAGTCGTCTATCCTCGGCAGATTGCCATGTATCTTTGCCGTGAACTGGCCAATATTCCGCTGAAATCCATCGGTCAGTGTATGGGGAATCGTGATCATACAACTATCATGCACGGTTGCGACAAAATCGAACAGGAATTACAGAATTCACAGACAACTCAAAAAGCAATTGAAATTCTGAAGAAAAAGCTTCAGCCGGGAAATTAAATGCCCTTCCTAGAAAGTATGAGTTATCCACATTCTGTTTGTGAATTCCCTGTGTATGTTGTGTGGACAAAGTAATCGGGCTTCGGGCATCCACAAATCATACACAGGCATCTTCTACAGGATGCACACAGTTATCCAATGGAACATTCCTTATATTTTCGGGGCTGATACTACTTTTACACATTTTCACAGCCCCTACTACGAATACTACGAATTTCTTATTATTTTTTTATACATGAGCCCTCGGGTTCAGGGAAGGAAGTTATTCACATTATGAAATTAATCTGTGCCAAAAACGAATTATTAAAGAGCGTCAACATTTCACTGAAGGCTGTTTCTTCTAAAACAACCATGCCCATTCTAGAATGTATTCTGATAGATGCTTCTGCAACGGAAATCACTTTTACCTCTAATGATATGGAACTGGGTATTGAAACAAAAGTGAAAGGTATCATTGAAGAAAAGGGTATTGTTGCTCTTGATGCAAAACTTTTTTCTGATATTATCCGTAAACTTCCGGACAGTGATGTATGCATTCAAACAGATACGAACCTGAATACAACAATTACCTGTGAAAAAGCAAAATTCACAATTCCAGGAAAATCTGGAGATGATTTCGCTTATCTGCCAGTTATTGAACGTAGCGAAGGTATCGAAATCTCGCAATTTACGTTAAAAGAGGTGATTCGTCAGACAATATTCTCAATTGCAGCAAATGAAAATAACAAACTAATGACCGGCGAACTCTTTGAAATGAAAGAAAATATCTTGAAAGTAGTTTCACTGGACGGTCACCGGATCGCTATTCGGAAAATTGAATTGAAAAATAATTACCCTTCAAGAAAGGTTGTCGTTCCTGGAAAGACATTAAATGAAATCAGCAAGATCCTTTCGGGTGAAGTAGAAGATCAGGTAAAGATTTTCTTTACAGACAATCATATTGTTTTTGAATTTGATGATACAGTAGTTGTTTCCAGACTAATCGAAGGAGAATATTTCCGGATCGATCAGATGCTTTCCAGCGATTATGAGACAAAAGTGAAGATTAATAAACGGGAATTCCTCGATTGTATCGACCGTGCCACACTTTTTGTAAAAGAAGGTGACAAAAAACCGATCATTATTACGATCGATGATACCGGTATGCAGCTGAACATCAATTCCCAGATGGGTTCCATGAATGAAGAAATCGATATCGATAAAGAAGGAAAAGATATTATGATCGGATTCAATCCAAAGTTTCTAATCGACGCGCTGAAAGTGATCGATGATGAAGAAATTTCTATTTATCTGGTCAATCCCAAGGCTCCTTGTTTCATCAAAAACGAAGAAGAATCCTATATTTATCTGATTCTTCCGGTGAATTTTAATACCGCACGGTAAGAAAGTGAGAAAAAATGGAAATAATTAAACTGAGAGACGAATATATCAAACTCGGGCAGGCGTTGAAAGCTGCGAACCTGGTGGAAGACGGCGTGGAAGCAAAACTGGTGATCCAGGATGGTTTAGTAAAGGTAAACAACGAGGTTGACATAAGACGAGGACGAAAATTATACGACGGAGATGTGGTTTCTTTTGACGGACAGGAACTGCGGATTGAAAAATAAAAAGTATGTACATTGAATCGTTGGAATTGAAAAATTTTCGAAACTATGAGGAACTGTCTATTGTTCTGGACCCGGGGACGAATATACTTTATGGAGATAATGCTCAGGGGAAGACAAATGTGCTCGAGGCTGTTTATCTTTGCGGAACCACAAAATCTCACAGGGGAAGTAAGGATAAAGAGATGATCCGGTTTGAACAGGACGAGTCACATATCAGGATGATGGTAAAGAAGGATGGTGTATCGCATAAGATCGATATGCATCTGAAAAAAAATAAAGCCAAAGGCATCGCCATCGACGGGATTCCGATCAGGAAAGCAGCAGAACTTTTCGGCATCGTGAATCTTGTGGCATTCTCTCCGGAAGACCTGAATATCATCAAAAACGGGCCTTCCGAGAGGAGAAGATTTATGGATTTGGAACTTTGTCAGTTAAATAAAGTTTACTTACAGGAGCTGACGAGTTATAATAAGGTGTTAAATCAGCGAAATAAGCTGTTAAAAGACATCGGTTTTCAGCCCGGATTGACGGAGACGTTGGATGTGTGGGATATGCAACTGGTTTCTTACGGGAAGAAGATCATTTCTCTGAGAAGGCAGTTTATGGAAGAACTGGGAGAGATTATCCGGCAGATCCACAGCAACCTGACCGGGAAGAAAGAAGAGATCCGGCTGTTGTATGAACCGGATGTGGAAGAGAAAGTATTTGAAGAAAAACTGCAGAGTGCGAGAGAAAAAGATCTTCGTTTCCGTGTGACGTCCGTAGGTCCTCACAGAGACGATTTTTGTGTACAGACCAACGGAATCGATATTCGAAAGTATGGTTCTCAGGGGCAGCAGCGTACGGCAGCTCTTTCTTTAAAAATGTCAGAAATCTATCTGGTGGAAAAGGTGACGAAGGATCATCCGGTCCTTCTTCTGGACGATGTGTTGTCGGAGCTTGACAGCAGCAGGCAGAATTATCTGCTGCAGAGCATTCACAATATCCAGACGGTGATCACATGTACCGGTCTGGATGAACTGATCGAGAATAATTTTTCGATTGACAGAGTATTTCGGGTGACCGAAGGAAAAATTGATTTTTAAATAAAAATTTAGGAGGATAAGGATGAGTACAGAATACGGAGCAGATCAAATCCAGATATTGGAAGGTTTGGAAGCGGTCAGAAAAAGACCCGGTATGTACATCGGAAGTACATCGATCCGCGGACTTCATCATCTGGTCTATGAGATTGTAGATAATGCAGTTGATGAGGCACTGGCTGGATTTTGTGATGTAATCGATGTCAAAATTCAGGAAGATAATTCCATTACCGTCATAGATAACGGAAGGGGTATCCCTGTGGGAATCAATCACAAAGCGGGGATTCCGGCCGTGGAAGTTGTATTCACCATCCTTCATGCAGGAGGAAAATTTGGCGGTGGAGGATACAAGGTATCCGGAGGACTTCATGGGGTAGGTGCATCTGTAGTCAATGCACTTTCCGAGTGGCTGGAAGTTACGATCTACCATGAGGGCAAGGTATACCGTCAGAGATATGAACGGGGAAAAACCATATACAAATTAAAAGTCATCGGAGAGTGTGAGCAGGAAAAAACAGGAACTATGGTATCGTTTCTGCCGGATAAAGAGATTTTTGAAGAAACGGTGTTTGATTTTGATACCTTGAAACAGAGATTTCGTGAGATGGCATTTTTGACCAAAGGATTAAAAATCCGTCTTACTGATGAGCGTGGAGAAAAGGAACTGGTCAAAGAGTTTCATTACGAGGGCGGAATCAAAGAATTCGTTACGTACTTAAATCGTAGTAAGGAAGCGTTATATCCGGAAATTATCTACTGTGAGGGAACCAAAGACGGCGTGGCGGTGGAAGTGGCGATGCAGCATAACGATTCCTATAATGAAACCACCTATGGATTTGTTAATAACATCACCACACCGGAAGGCGGAACCCATGTAGTTGGATTTCGTAATGCACTGACAAAGACTTTTAATGAGTATGCCAGGAAAAACAAACTGTTAAAAGAAAACGAAAAACTGGCAGGGGAAGATATCCGTGAGGGTCTGACCGCCATCATCAGTGTAAAAATTGAAGAACCGCAGTTTGAAGGACAGACGAAACAGAAGCTGGGTAACAGTGAGGCGAGAGGTGCAGTGGATGCGGTGGTAAGCAGAACGCTGGAGATTTTTCTGGAGCAGAATCCGTCTGTGGCAAAAACCATCGTGGACAAATCTGTACTGGCACAACGTGCCAGAGATGCGGCGAGAAAAGCCCGTGATCTGACCAGACGAAAATCTGCACTGGAAGGATTGTCTCTTCCGGGAAAACTGGCAGACTGTACGGATAAAGATCCCAAAAACTGTGAGATCTACATCGTAGAGGGGGATTCTGCCGGCGGTTCTGCCAAGACAGCGAGAAGCCGTGCAACCCAGGCGATCCTGCCGCTTCGTGGAAAGATCCTGAATGTGGAGAAAGCCCGTCTGGATCGAATCTACGGAAATGCGGAGATCAAAGCCATGATCACTGCATTTGGTACCGGTATCCATGAAGATTTTGATATTTCCAAACTGCGGTATCACAAGATCATCATCATGACCGATGCCGATGTGGACGGTGCACATATTGCTACCCTGATGTTGACGTTCCTGTATCGTTTTATGCCGGAACTGATCAAACAGGGATATGTGTATCTGGCACAGCCACCGCTGTATAAAATTGAGAAAAATAAGAAAATCTGGTATGCATACGACGATAAGGAACTGGATAATATCCTGACTGAGATCGGAAGAGACGGTAACAACAAGATCCAGCGATACAAAGGTCTGGGTGAGATGGATGCGGATCAGCTGTGGGAGACCACCATGGATCCGGAGCGAAGAGTGCTTCTTCGTGTGACCATGGACGATGAGACTTCATCGGAACTTGACCTTACTTTTACCACTCTGATGGGAGATAAAGTAGAACCGCGTCGTGAGTTCATAGAGGAAAATGCATTAAAAGTTAAAAATCTTGATATTTAATCCAAAGGATGAAAAAGATAACTGTTCAGTAAGAAATATTCCTTGAAGGTACTGAACAGTTACGAATAGGAGAAAAAGATGGAAGACAATATTTTTGACAAGGTTCATGAGGTGGATCTGAAAAAGACAATGGAAGAATCGTATATCGATTATGCCATGAGTGTCATCGCATCCCGTGCGCTGCCGGATGTCAGAGACGGATTAAAGCCGGTACAGCGAAGAGTACTGTTCTCTATGATTGAATTGAACAACGGTCCGGATAAACCACACAGAAAATGCGCACGTATCGTTGGTGATACCATGGGTAAATATCATCCGCACGGTGACAGTTCTATCTATGGAGCCCTGGTTAATATGGCACAGGACTGGTCCACCCGTTATCCGCTGGTTGACGGCCATGGAAACTTCGGTTCTGTGGATGGAGACGGCGCGGCTGCCATGCGATATACTGAGGCGCGTCTGAGTAAAATTTCCATGGAGATGCTTGCGGATATCAATAAAAATACCGTGGACTTTGCTCCGAACTTTGATGAAACAGAAAAAGAGCCGACGGTACTTCCGGCTCGTTATCCGAACCTTCTGGTAAACGGTACCTCCGGAATCGCGGTAGGTATGGCGACCAACATTCCGCCACATAACTTAAAAGAGATTATTGCTGCGGTGGTGAAGATCATTGATAATATCGTGGAAGAAAACCGGGATACCGAGATCGAAGAGATCTTAAAGATTGTAAAAGGACCGGACTTTCCAACCGGAGCAACGATCCTTGGAACCAGAGGTATCGAGGAAGCGTACCGGACAGGCCGCGGCAAAATCCGTGTCCGTGCAGTGTCGAATATTGAGACATTACCAAACGGAAAGAGCCAGATTATTGTTACGGAACTTCCGTATCTGGTCAACAAAGCCAGATTGATCGAAAAAATCGCAGATCTGGTAAAAGAAAAGAAAATAGACGGTATCACCGCTTTGAATGACCATTCCAGCAGAGAAGGTATGCGTATCTGCATCGAACTGCGAAGAGATGTCAATGCAAATGTACTGTTAAACAAACTGTATAAACATACGCAGTTACAGGATACTTTTGGTGTGATCATGCTGGCACTGGTCAACAACCAGCCGAAGGTCATGAATCTGATGGAGATACTGAAACATTATCTGGCTCATCAGGAAGAGGTTGTGACCAGAAGAACCCAGTACGATCTGAACAAAGCAAGAGAACGTGCTCATATTCTGGAAGGGCTCTTAAAGGCGTTGGATAATATCGATGAAGTGATTCGTATCATCCGTGGTTCTGAGAATACTCAGGTGGCAAAAGCCAGATTGATGGAACGTTTTGAACTTTCCGATGCACAGGCACAGGCCATCGTAGATATGCGTCTTCGTACACTGACAGGTCTGGAAAGAGAAAAACTGGAAGCAGAATACAAAGAACTGATGGCTCGTATCCGCAGACTGGAAGCCATCCTGGCAGACAGAAATCTGCTGCTTCGCGTGATACGCGAGGAGATCCTTGCTATCAGTGAAAAATATGGTGATGAGAGAAAGACAGCCATCGGATTTGACGAGTTCGATATTTCCATGGAGGATATGATTCCGAATGAAAATACCGTCATTACCATGACAAAATTAGGCTATATCAAACGAATGACCGTAGATAATTTCCGAAGCCAGAACCGTGGCGGCAAGGGTATCAAGGGTATGCAGACTATCGAGGACGATTATATCGATGAACTGCTGATGACAACGACCCATCATTATCTGATGTTCTTTACCAACATGGGTAAAGTGTACCGCCTGAAAGCATATGAGATTCCGGAAGCAGGAAGAACTGCCCGTGGTACGGCAATCATCAACCTGTTACAGTTACAGGCGGGCGAGAAGATCACAGCGGTTCTGTCCCTGAAAGATTACAGCCAGGGTCAGTACCTGTTCATGGCAACCAAGAGCGGTATCGTGAAGAAAACACCGATCCAGGATTATGCAAATGTCAGAAAGACAGGTCTTGCGGCTATCTCTCTGAAAGATGACGATGAACTGATCGAAGTAAAATTCACAGATAACAAGAAAGATATCATTCTGGTAACCAAATACGGTCAGTGTATCCGCTTTAAAGATACGGATGTCAGAAGCACCGGAAGAGTATCCATGGGTGTTCGTGGTATCAATCTTAGTGACAGGGATGAAATCATCGGCATGCAGCTGTGCTCCCAGGGTGATTACCTTCTGATCGTATCGGAAAAAGGTATGGGTAAACGTACTTCCATGAGCGAATTCTCCGTACAGAATCGTGGCGGAAAAGGTGTGAAATGCTATAAGATTACTGAAAAGACCGGTAATGTGGTAGGGGTAAAGGCAGTCAATGATGACAATGAAGTAATGATGATCACCACCGAAGGAATCATTATCCGGATTGCCTGCTCGGATATCTCAATTCTGGGAAGAATCACATCTGGTGTCAAACTGATGAACCTGGATGAGAAAGTTTCTGTTGCGAGTATCGCAAAAGTAAGAGAAAAAGAGGATAAGGCAGAAGGAAACGAACAGGAAGAAGCAGAAGAGGAAAATATGGAGTCTGAAGAATGAAACGAATTCTGTTAATGGTGTTACGGAATCTGTGGTTTGTTCCGTATGGCTGGTTTAAGCTGTGCTATACGGCAGGCCACATAGAAAAATACACCGAAGAAGAAAGATATCAGGTATTAAAAATGATCGACCGCCGGGCGAATATCGGCGGTCGTATCACCATCGATGCCTATGGAGTGGAAAACATCCCGAAGCAGGATGGATTCATGTTTTTTCCAAACCATCAGGGGCTATATGATGTGTTGGCAATACTCGAAGTCTGCCCACGTCCGTTTTCGGTAGTGATGAAAAAAGAAGTGGAGAATGTACCGTTCTTAAAACAGGTCTTTGCCTGCATGAAAGCCATTCCGTTAGATCGAAATGATCTACGTCAGGGGTTGCAGGTGATCAAACAGGTAGCAGAAGAAGTGAAAGAAGGCCGGAACTATCTGATCTTTGCCGAGGGAACCAGAAGCCGGAAGGGAAATCAGCTTCTGGACTTTAAAGGAGGGAGTTTTAAAAGTGCAGTCAAAGCCCAGTGCCCCATCGTGCCGGTGGCTCTGATCGATTCGTACAAATCCTTTGATACGAATTCTATTAAGAAGCTGACGGTACAGGTACATTTTCTGGAGCCAATCCCGTATGAAAAATACCAGGGGATGAAGACAACGGAGATTGCGGCGATGGTAAAACAACGAATCGAAGAAACAATTAAAGAATTTGAAGAAATGTAAAAAATACCGTTGACAAATGTAAAATGTTTTAGTATAATTGATTTTGCTCACTGAGTAATCAGTGACGTGCAGAAGTACTCAAGTGGCTGAAGAGGTGCCCCTGCTAAGGGTATAGACGGTTTGCGCCGTGCGAGGGTTCAAATCCCTCCTTCTGCGTTGATGGAAAGAAATGAAAAAACTTCTTGACATCTGAAAAGACTCGTGATAACATAAACGAGTTGCGTCTGACAAAGAGCTGTAAAAAAGAAATGAAAAAGTTCTTGACAACAGCCGGTTGGATGTGATAAGATATCAAAGTTGCTGCAAGAGAGAAACAAAAACAACTTCAAAAAAGTTGAAAAAAGTTCTTGACAGGCAGGAAACGACATGATATAATAGCAAAGCTGTTTGAGACAAACGGCAATGCAAAACCGATCTTTGATAACTGAACAGTGAAACACATTCCTCGAAAGTTCTTTTTAAAATCATAAAAACGAACGATCGAAAGATCCTTAAAAAACAGTAAAAGGGATAAATTAGCCAAGAGTTGATTTTGACCTGGAGCAAACATTTATTTAGAGAGTTTGATCCTGGCTCAGGATGAACGCTGGCGGCGTGCTTAACACATGCAAG
>ERZ824978.170-NODE-170-length-101701-cov-4.593294_pt1 | contig 101701 bp, 76 predicted proteins | sample MGYA00519860_ERZ824978 | MGnify/ENA primary metagenome ERZ824978 (study PRJEB31778, sample SAMEA3449184) | human gut metagenome | biome: human gut; feature: human-associated habitat; material: faeces | place: United Kingdom | collected 2010/2012 ... | reverse complement strand
TGTTGGAACGGGAGCTTATTGAGGAGGTAGGCGTCAAAGATGTGGTGGGTAAACCAATTCTTTACGGTACAACTCCGAAATTTTTGCGGCTCTACGGTTTGACCAGTTTAAAAGATTTACCGCCCCTGGAGGAATAACAGACCATGGCAGATAAACCAGTGGATGAAGAAATAAAAATTAAAAATGATTATGGAATCATAAAAAATAATTTTGAAGGTGATATAGAATTTAAAGATGTTTGCTTTAGCTATTCACATAAAAAAGAAAAAGATGTTCTAACAAATTTCAATTTACATATTGAAACTGGAGAAAAAATAGCTTTAGTTGGCGAAACTGGTGTCGGGAAAACAACGATTTCCAAACTTATTCCACGTTTTTATGATGTAACATCAGGAGAAATTGATATTGATGGTATGGATATTCGAAAGATGACGCAAAAGAGTCTTCGAAGAAACATAGGAATCGTACAGCAGGATGTCTATTTGTTTGCAGGTACAGTAAAAGACAATATACGTTATGGAAAGCCGGATGCAACAGATGAAGAAATAATTGCAGCTGCGAAAAATGCCAATGCGCATGAATTTATTATGCAGCTTCCAGATGGTTATAATACTGATATCGGACAGCGAGGCGTGAAGCTTTCAGGCGGTCAAAAACAGCGTTTGTCATTGGCGCGCGTATTCTTGAAAAATCCGCCAATTTTGATCTTTGATGAGGCAACATCAGCACTCGATAACGAAAGCGAGAAAATCGTACAGGATTCTCTTGAGCATTTGGCAAAAAATCGTACCACACTTGTAATTGCACACCGTCTCTCAACAATCAGAAATGCAAAGCGCATCCTTGTATTAACAGAAGATGGCATAGCAGAAGAGGGAACCCACGATGAACTTATGGCAAAGAACGGAGTATACGCAAACTTCTACCATATCCAGGGTGTGACCGCGTAAATTGCGAAACCATTGCATCGAATGGCTTTGCTTAGTAAACCAGAATAAAAAACAACTGGATTTTTTTGTAAAGGTATGATAAACTTTTAGATAGTTCTTGCAAGGCTGATAAGTCTGCAAAGGAAAGGTGGTATACGATGAGTCAGAAAAAAGTAGACGAGTATAAGAATTATAAGAAAAACCGCCGTGAGAATATCAAAAAGGAAAAACGCAAGGAGCGTCTGACTATGGCAGCCATGTGGGGCGCAGTTGTAGTGTTTATCGCATGTGTAGGAGGTGCGATGGGCGTTTCTATCTACAACAAGTATCAGGCAAAGCAGGCGGCACTTCCAACTTACGGTTCCACAAGTTTTATTCTTTCTGATATGGCAGGCATTCAGAAAGAAGATACAGAAGATCAGACACAAAGCGCGTCCGAAGATGCTTCATCTGTTGAGTCTTCTGAGTCTGAAAGTGCATCTGATGAAGCAGCAGCTTCTGAGGAAGCATCAAATAAGGAGACACTCACCCAGACAGAAAACGAAGAGACAGAGTCCGAGAGTGCAGAAAAATAATCACAAAAAAGGGCTTTGCATGTATATGCGAAGCCTTTTTGCTTTTCACGTAAAATGTGAACAGATGAAAGAAAATGGTGATCTTTGATGACAAAATAGAATTTAGATGAAATGTACAAAAAAGAAAACCGGACAAAGAGGAGGCCCCGGTATCTTGAGGGAGATAACCGGGGCGATTATGAAAAACACTATATGCAAAATGGATAAAGAAAAGAAGAAAAATTCTTTTTCTTTATGTATAAAGTATAAAAATTATATATGACTCTAATATGAATATAATGTAAACAAATTGTGAACAATGGAGGCAAAATGATGGAAGAAAAAGAAGAAATGGCAAAGGTTTTTGTGGTAGGTCACCGAAATCCAGATACAGATTCAATCTGTTCAGCAATTTCATATGCCAACTTAAAAAATACGTCAGATGATGGCAAGAAATATGTTGCCTGCAGGGCAGGACGTGTCAATGAGGAGACAAAATATGTGCTTGACTATTTTGGCATACAGGAGCCAGAGCTGGTTGAGGATGTGAGAACACAGGTCAGAGACATTGATTTTAGAAGAACACCTGGCGTTCAGAGAAATATTTCATTAAAGACAGCATGGCGCATCATGAAGGATGAACGTGTTGTAACAGTTCCAGTTGTAAACAGAAAGCGTCTTGAGGGCGTTTTAACAGTAAGTGATATTACGGACTCTTTTATGGAAGCGTATGACAGTGAGATTTTATCAACGGCACATACGCGTTACTGCAATATCGTAGATACACTTGAGGGTACGCTTCTTATTGGAGATGAGAAAGCTTACTACACAAAGGGAAAGGTTCTTGTTGCAGCAGCAAACCCGGATTTGATGGAAAGCTATATCAGTAAGCACGACTTAGTTATTCTTGGAAACCGCTACGAGTCACAGCTTTGTGCAATTGAAATGGAAGCAGACTGCATCGTTGTCTGCGAGGGTGCACCAGTATCTTTAACAATTAGAAAGCTTGCTCAGGAGCGTGGATGTACAGTTATAAGTACACCGTTTGATACTTTTACTGCAGCACGTTTTATAAATCAGAGTATGCCAATCAGTTACTTTATGAAGCGCGATCATTTGATCACCTTCGAGGAAGACGAATTTATAGACGATATTCGTGATACTATGGCATCTGTTCGTCACCGTGATTTCCCAATCATCAACAGCCAGGGACAGTATCTAGGCACCATTTCCCGTAGAAATCTTCTCGGTGCCAAGAAAAAGCAGGTAATTCTTGTAGATCATAACGAGAGCGGTCAGGCTGTGCGTGGTATTCAGGATGCACAGATTCTAGAGATCATTGACCATCATCGTCTTGGTACGATTGAGACGATGACACCAGTATATTTCAGAAATCAGCCGCTTGGCTGTACAGCAACGATTATTTACCAGATGTATCAGGAGCAGGGGGTTGAACTCACAAGAGAAATCGCAGGACTTCTTTGCGGTGCCATCATTTCTGATACTCTGCTGTTTCGTTCTCCGACATGTACAGCGATTGACCGCATGGTAGCAGAGAAGCTTGGAATGATTGCAAAAATTGATCTGGAAAGCTTTGCAAAGGAAATGTTTGCAGCCGGGAGCAATTTAAAGAATAAGACAGAGGAGCAGATTTTCTTCCAGGATTACAAGCGCTTTACAATGGAATCATTAGAGGTTGGCGTTGCCCAGATTAGTTCAATGAATCCAGATGAGCTGTCAGAACTGTGCACACGCATGCCAGCTTATCTTGAAAAGGCAGCAGAGCAGCAAAAGGTAGATATGATCTTTATGATGCTGACTAGCATTATAGATGAAAGCACAATACTTCTTTGCTATGGCAAAAATTGCGAAAAGATTATTCAATATGCATTTACAAAACAGCTGACAGATGGAAAGGTTGAACTGCCGGGCGTTGTATCAAGAAAGAAGCAGCTTGTACCAGCTTTAATGACAGGCATTCAGATGATGATGCAGTAAAGAGATCACACTTTATGCAAGACTTGCTATGAGGAACAAAATGATAAAAAAGAAAGTGAGAAAATAATGAGCAAACAAATTTGGAGACCTGGCAATATGCTTTATCCGGTACCTGCCGTTCTTGTAAGTGTTGCAGACAGTGCAGGAAATGATAATTTAATTACGATTGCATGGACTGGAACAGTGTGTTCTGATCCGGCAATGACTTATATTTCCGTTAGAAAAGAGCGTTATTCACATCATATGTTAAAGGAAAACAAGGAATTTGTAATAAATCTCGTGTCAAAGGAAATTTGCCGGGCAGCAGATTTTTGTGGTGTGCGCTCTGGCCGTGATCTGGACAAGTTTGAGGCGACAGGTTTGACAAGAGAAAAGGCTTCTACAGTTAATGTTCCTCTTGTAAAGGAAAGTCCTGTTAATATTGAGTGCAAGGTGACGCAGGTGCTTGAGCTTGGCAGCCATGATATGTTTCTGGCAAAGGTGACGGCTGTGCAGGTTGATGAGTCACTGCTTGACGAAAAGGGAAAGCTTGATTTAAATAAGGCACACCTTGTCGCATATTCACATGGAGAGTATCAGACATTTGACAACATCCTTGGAACCTTTGGCTATAGCGTGAAGAAGAAAGACAAAAAGGAAAAAAAAGAAGCACTGACGAAAAAAAGTTCGAGTGACAATAGCTGTCAGTTACTAATTCCAAACGCATGTTTTAGAAAAATATTACAAAATTGTTACATGAATATGTCCCTTTTGCAATAAAAGTCATAAAGTTATTTAGAAGAGGTTTACAAAGGCGAAAAGTATGTTATAATGAAACAGACTTGATAAAATAGGCAAGTCATAATCAGGTTTAATTCGTCATAATGCACGAAACGCTTATAGCTTAAAATAAATGTAACTAAAAATCAAAGACAAAGATAAGCTGAATTGCCAATAAAACCAAGTGGCAGAACAGACAATGTTAATTTAATGTCTGCCATGAGGTTTTAGCTCCATGCCGGTATTTTCAGCCTGTCAGACTCCAAATATACCGATTAATGATTGGAACGGGAGATAGGAATATATGGAACAATATGTAATAAAAGGCGGGAATCCGTTGGTGGGCGACGTTGTTATTGGCGGTGCCAAAAATGCAGCGCTTGGCATACTGGCTGCAGCGATCATGGCAGATGAGTTTGTAACAGTTACAAACCTTCCGGACGTAAAGGATGTAAATATCCTTCTGGAGGCAATCAGTGAGACAGGTGCGGCAGTAGTACGCGATGAACGCCATACCGTCAGATTAAATGGAAAAACAATCGGAAGCTGTGTTGTAGATAACAGCTATGTAAAGAAGATGAGAGCATCATATTACCTTCTTGGTGCGCTTTTAGGAAAGTATCACCATGCAGAGGTTGCCCTTCCGGGTGGATGCAATATCGGAAGCCGTCCGATTGATCAGCATTTAAAGGGATTTCGTGCTCTTGGCGCAACTGGAAAGATCAGCAATGGTATGATTATTGTTGACGCAAAAAAGCTGGTTGGTGCGCGTATTTATTTCGATAAGGTATCAGTAGGTGCGACGATTAATGTTATGCTGGCTGCTACGTTGGCAGAGGGACGTACAGTTCTTGAAAATGTTGCCAAGGAACCTCATATTGTAGATGTTGCGAATATGTTGAACAGTATGGGGGCTAATATTAAGGGTGCCGGTACTGATGTGATTCGTATTGAAGGTGTGAAGAAGCTTCATGGAGCTGAGTACAGCGTTATTCCTGATCAGATCGAGGCAGGAACATTTATGATGGCTGCAGCAGCTACAAGAGGTGATATAACTGTTAAAAACGTTATTCCAAAGCATTTAGACTGCTTAAGCTCTAAGCTTCGTGAGATAGGCTGTGAGGTTTCTGAGTTTGATGATGCTGTGCGTGTTGTCTGTAAAGAGAGACTTCATGCAACATCAGTAAATACACTGCCATATCCAGGTTTCCCGACAGATATGCAGCCGCAGATGTCAGTTGTACTGGCACTTGCCCGCGGTACTAGCGTTGTGACAGAGAGTATTTTTGATAATCGTTTCCGCTATGTGGATGAGCTTATTCGCATGGGTGCAAGCATTCAGGTGGAGAGCAACATCGCAATCATAAATGGAATCGAGCAGTTTTCAGGTACATCAGTTACAGTGCCAGATCTTCGTGCCGGTGCAGCGCTTGTTATTGCAGGCTTGGCAGCACAGGGTGTAAGTGTGCTTGAGGACATCGTATACATTAAAAGAGGCTATGAAGATTTTGCAGAAAAGCTCACCAGCCTTGGCGGTATCATCGAGGAAGTGGAGACAGAGAAGGATATTCAGCGTTTCCGCCTGAAAAATGGAACAACTAATTGGTGATCGTTGATTTATAAACAACAAAGAAAAAATAAAAAAAACACTTGCTTTTTGATGCAAACAGGGTTATAATCCCATTTGCAAAAAAGAATACCCCCTTATTCAGAGTGATGGAGATACATAGGATCAGTGAAGTCACGGCAACCCCTTGCAAAAGGAAGGTGCCAACCTGAGCGAGCAGGCATTGCCTGCAGTCGAACAATAAGAGGTGAACGGATAAATAGAATGTTGTCGGTCCGCCCCTTAAGGGCGGACTTTTTTAGCGCAAGCAATTCACACGTCACGTTAGTTTTGCGAATGTGCATCCGTGAATTGCGCATATATAAGATACGAAAGAGAGGAAAATTTATGGCACATTATTTATTTACATCTGAATCTGTAACAGAAGGACATCCAGACAAGGTCTGCGATCAGATCTCTGATGCAGTATTAGACGCAATGCTCGAGCAGGATCCAATGAGCCGTGTTGCATGTGAAACATGTACTACAACTGGTCTTGTTATGATTATGGGTGAGATCACCACAAATGCATATGTTGATATCCAGAAGGTAGCAAGAGATACTATCAGAAAGATTGGTTATACCGATGCTGAATATGGCTTTAGCGCAGACAGCTGTGCGGTTATGACAGTTCTTGACGAGCAGTCTACTGATATCGCAATGGGTGTTGATAAGTCTCTTGAGGCAAAAAATGGTGAGGATAAGGACGATTTGGATACAGGAGCTGGTGACCAGGGTATGATGTTTGGTTATGCAAGCAACGAAACACCAGAGCTTATGCCATATCCGATTTCTCTGGCACATAAGCTGGCACGCAGACTGACAGAGGTTCGTAAGAATGGAACATTGTCTTATTTAAGACCAGACGGCAAGACTCAGGTTACTGTTGAGTATGATGAGAATGATAAGCCGGTACGTCTTGATGCTGTTGTTCTTTCTACTCAGCATGATCCGGATGTAACACAGGAGCAGATCCGTGAGGATATCAAAAAGTATGTATTTGACGAGGTAATTCCAGCAGAGTTGGTAGATGAGAAGACTAAGTTTTTCGTAAATCCAACAGGTCGTTTTGTTATCGGCGGACCACAGGGTGACAGCGGTCTGACAGGAAGAAAGCTGATCGTTGATACATATGGTGGTATGGCAAGACACGGCGGTGGTGCTTTCTCTGGAAAGGACTGTACAAAGGTAGACCGTTCAGCATCATACGCAGCACGTTATGTTGCAAAGAATATCGTAGCAGCAGGTCTTGCACAGCGCTGTGAGATTCAGGTTTCTTATGCAATCGGTGTTGCACATCCGACATCTATCATGGTAAATACATTTGGAACTGGCGCAGTAGAGGATTCAAAGCTCGTTGATATTATCCGTGAAAACTTTGATCTTCGTCCGGCTGGAATCATCAAGATGCTTGATCTGAGACGTCCGATCTACGCTCAGACAGCAGCATATGGCCACTTCGGCAGAACTGATATTGATCTTCCGTGGGAGAAGACTGATAAGGCAGAAGCGCTGAAGAAGTATCTGGCATAAGATGGCAGGATACAGCAATCAGAAGGTGTTCATTCTGTACGAGGATGAACACCTTCTCGTAGTAAAAAAGCCTTTTGGCATGGAATCTCAGCGTGGAAAAAGCTTTGCGATGGATCAAGAAAGTCTTCTTCGCGGTTATTTGTCCTCAAAAACAAAGACAGATAACCCATATCTGGCTGTCGTACACAGATTAGATCGTCCTGTAGCCGGTGTGATGGTCTACGCAAAGACAAAAAAGGCTGCAGCAGATTTAAGTGCACAGCTGCAGACAGAAAATTTTTCAAAAAAATATGAAGCTGTCGTAAGTGGAATAGTACCAGCATGTGAGGGCAGGCTGGAGGATTATTTAACGGCAGATAAGCGAACAGGTACAACATCAGTATCAAGTAAGGCAGATCCATTGGCAAAAAAAGCCGTTTTAACATGGAAAGAGATTGCAAGAGAAGAAGTGAAATCAGGTGAGATATTATTACCTTATGTAAGCAATCCTTCACCAGAGGGTGGGTGGCATTTTTTGTCTATTGTGCTTGAGACGGGGCGTCATCACCAGATTCGTGCACAGCTTTCTCATGCGGGTATGCCTATTGCAGCAGATGTGCGTTATGGCGGTGCAAAGGTGCATGGACCACGCGGTGCAATCGCTTTATGTGCAGCACAATTGTCATTTCGACATCCGATAACAGGAAAATACTTGACATTTTCCTGGAATGATGATACCAATATAACAGCAGTTAATGGAAGGTGATCAGACATAACTGCGGTCAGACTAATTGTTGAGGAGATACGATTATGAAGAAGGTTGTAAAGTTTGGCGGAAGCTCTCTGGCCAGCGCAGAACAGTTCACAAAGGTAAAAGACATCATTTGCAGCGACATCGACAGACGTTATGTGGTTCCATCTGCACCGGGAAAGCGTTTTTCTGGTGACACTAAAGTAACTGATATGCTCTATACATGTTATGCAGCTGCAGAGCAGGACGAAGATTTTTCTGATAAGCTTGCTAAAATTCAGGCAAGATACAATGAAATCATTAACGGTCTTGGACTAACCCTTTCACTTGACACGCAGTTTGAGGAGATTGCGTCAAAGTTTGCAGCAAAAGCTGGAAAGGAATACGCAGCCTCCCGTGGTGAATACTTAAATGGTATTATTATGGCAAACTATCTTGGATATGAGTTTGTAGATGCAGCAGAGGTTATTCGTTTTAATCATGATGGTTCCTTTAATGCAGCTGTCACAAACAAGATTATGACTAAGCGTCTTGAGAAAGTAGAGCGTGCCGTAATTCCGGGATTTTTTGGCGCAGAGGAGGATGGCACCATTAGAACATTCTCAAGAGGCGGTTCTGATATTACCGGTTCTATCGTTGCAAGAGCCGTAAATGCTAATCTGTATGAGAACTGGACTGATGTTTCAGGATGTATGATCGCAGATCCGCGTATCATTAGAAATCCGGAGCCAATTACAACAATCACTTATAAGGAGCTTCGTGAGCTTTCTTACATGGGAGCTTCCGTTCTTCATGAGGATGCAATATTCCCAGTACGTCAGGCAGGTATTCCGATCAATATCAAAAATACAAATTCACCGGAAGACAAGGGAACCATGATTGTGGAAAAGACATGTCATGTGCCGAAGTATACAATTACTGGTATTGCAGGAAAGAAGGACTTTGTGGCAATCAATATCGAGAAAGATATGATGAATGCAGAGATCGGCTTTGGAAGAAAGGTACTAGAAGCTTTTGAAAAATATGGTATTTCCTTCGAGCATATGCCAAGTGGTGTTGATACCATGACTGTTATTGTACATCAGAGCGAGTTTGAGGAAAAAGAGCAGAAGGTATTGACAGAAATCAAGCATCTGGTTCACCCGGATGTGCTTGACCTTGAACCGGATATCGCTCTTATTGCAATTGTAGGACGTGGTATGAGAGAGGCAAGAGGAACAGCAGGACGCATCTTCTCAGCGTTAGCTCATGCAAAGGTAAATGTAAAGATGATTGATCAGGGTTCTAGCGAGATCAACATCATCGTTGGTGTAAAAAATTCCGAGTTTGAGACAGCAATCAAAGCAATTTATGATATTTTTGTAGTTTCTCAACTCTAAATTGGTTGACAAATCAAATTTTGTTTTGTAAGATAGAACCATTCAGATTATAAATCTGCATGGTGCAATGAAGAAGAATAGTACTTTCAGGCGATTTCACAGAGAGTATGCGGTTGGTGAGAGCATACAAATGCGCGGGAACGAACCTACTTTGGAGCATTCCAGGAAACTGGACGCAGCCAAGCGTTACAGGCATAAAAAAGAGAAAACCGCATGGTTTTAATAAGGGTGGTACCGCCGAAGCAAAGAATGATTTGGTCCCTTGTCAGTAAAAATTGCTGACAGGGGACTTTCCTATTATCCACCCGAATCAAAAATGGAGGTTAACATGGCAAAGGAAAAGAAATTAGTAGAAGCAATCACTTCAATGAATGAAGATTTTGCACAGTGGTATACAGACGTTGTAAAGAAAGCTGAGCTGTGTGATTATACAAGCGTAAAGGGATTTATGGCAATCAAGCCATATGGTTATGCAATCTGGGAGAATATCCAGCATGAACTTGACAGACGTTTTAAGGCAACTGGTGTACAGAACGTGGCAATGCCAATGTTTATTCCGGAGAGTCTTCTTGACAAGGAAAAGGATCATGTAGAAGGCTTTGCACCAGAGGTAGCTTGGGTCACTCACGGTGGACTGACCGAGCTGCCAGAGCGTATGTGTGTACGTCCAACTTCTGAGACATTATTCTGTGATTTTTATTCCAGAGACATTCATTCTTATCGTGATCTGCCGCGTGTATATAATCAGTGGTGTTCAGTTGTTCGTTGGGAGAAGGAGACTCGTCCATTCTTAAGAACAAGAGAGTTTTTATGGCAGGAAGGTCATACTGCTCATGCAACTGCAGAGGAGGCCGAAGAAAGAACAATCCAGATGTTAAATGTTTACGCTGATTTCTGTGAGGAAATACTGGCTATTCCTGTTCTTAAGGGTGTTAAGACTGATAAGGAGAAGTTTGCAGGTGCTGTATCTACTTATACCATCGAGGCTCTTATGCATGATGGAAAGGCTTTACAGTCTGGAACAAGCCATAACTTTGGAGACGGCTTTGCAAAGGCATTTGATGTAACCTTTGCAGATAAGGATAATAAGATTAAGCATGTTTACCAGACTTCATGGGGTATGACAACACGTATCATCGGTGCGTTAATCATGGTTCACGGAGATGACAGCGGTCTTGTTCTTCCGCCAAGAATTGCTCCGACTCAGGTAACAGTTATTCCGATTGCAGCTCATAAGGAAGGTGTTATGGATAAGGCATATGCACTTAAGGAAGAGTTAGCAAAGAACTTCAGAACAACTATTGATGATTCTGATAAGGGACCAGGCTTTAAATTTGCAGAGGCAGAGATGCGTGGTATTCCGGTTCGTATCGAGGTAGGTCCGAAGGATATCGAGGCAGGACAGGCAGTAATTGTTCGCCGTGACACAAGAGAAAAGATTACCGTAAGCTTTGAGGAACTGTCAGCGAAGGTAGGTGAGATTCTTGAGACTATGCAAAAGGAAATGCTTGAGAGAGCAAGAGCACATAGAGATGCTCACACCTATACAGCAACAAATTATGAAGAGTTTAAGGATATTCTTGCAAATAAGCCAGGTTTTGTAAAGGCTATGTGGTGCGGTGACCGCGCATGTGAGGATAAGGTAAAGGAAGAGCTGTCAGCAACAAGCCGCTGCATGCCGTTTGAGCAGGAAGAGCTTTCTGACGTATGTGTATGCTGCGGAAAGAAAGCAAAGAAAATGGTTGTATGGGGCAAAGCATATTAATTTGTAACTATTCAGAGCCATGCAAAATTGCTTTCTGTGAATGCTTGCATTCAGACAGAATAGCAATTTTATATGGCGAGGTAACCACATGAGCAAAATAGAAGCATCGAAGATGCGATTTTGCGAATGGGGTTCTGAATAGTTACTTTAATTGTGAAAAAAATATAGAAGATACAGCAAAGATGTGCTACTATAGTATCATGCCAACGGGGGCAACAAGTTTGCCCCCACTGTCAAAATAGTAGGTTAGTAAACTAAAACATGAGTTAGCCACCAGATAGCAGAGTAATCAGTTGGAAAGGAAACATCAGTATGTCGAAATATTCAAAGGAAGATATTTTACGCATGGTAGATGAGGAGGACGTTGGATTTATACGTCTGCAGTTTACAGATGTGTTTGGAACCGTAAAGAATATTGCAGTTACAGCAGGACAGCTAGAGCAGGCACTTAATAATGAGTGTTCATTTGATGGCTCTGGCATTGACGGATTTGTGCGAATCGAAGAGGATGATATGTATTTGTATCCTGATTTAGATTCGTTTGAGATCTTTCCATGGAGACCTCAGACAGGCAAGGTTGCCCGTCTGATCTGCGATATCCATAAGTGTGATGGAACGCCATTTGAGGGGGACAGCCGCTATATATTAAAACGGGTTATCCGTGAGGCAGCCAAGATGGGAATTTATCCTTATATTGCCCCAGAGTGTGAATTTTGTCTGTTTCCATATGATACAGACGGAGAGGTGATGCTGCAGACGCAGGGACATGGATCTTATTTTGATGTTGCACCGCTTGATACAGGTGAGAATGTCAGAAGAGATATTATTCTTGCGCTTGAGGATATGGGAATTGATGTCAGAAGTTCCTATCATGAGCATTCACCTTATCAGCATGAGATTGATTTGCAGCCAGTGAATGCGCTTGCAGCAGCTGATAATATAGTGACATTTCGCATGACATGCAAAACTATTGCCAGCCGTCATGGACTGCATGCAACATTTATGCCAAAGCCGATGAATGACTCAGATGGCTGTGGCATGCATCTTAAGATGACGCTTATGGATTTAGAAGGCAATAATATCTTGTCTGATCCAGCTGATTCATATGGACTTAGTGAGCTTGGATATCATTTTATGGCAGGTATCATGGCACATGTAAGAGGATTGACAGCAGTAACAAATCCGCTTGTAAACTCCTATAAGCGTATTGTTCCTGGAAATGAAGCACCAGCCTACATTGTATGGTCATCAGGCAATCGTTCACCATTAATCAGCGTTCCAAGAACATCTGCAAAAGATATGCATATTGAACTTCGAAATCCAGATCCTTGTGTAAATTCCTATCTGGCATTTGCAGGTATTATTGCAGCAGGTCTTGAAGGAATTAAAAAGGGCTTAATGCCGCAGGCAGCAACAGAATTAAATATTTATCGTCTCAGTGAAGAAGAGTGTGAGAAACTTAATTTAAAGCGTCTGCCAAAGAGTTTGTCAGAGGCAGTGGAGGAAATGGAAAAGGATCCTCTTGTTATGAATACGCTTGGCGAGTATATTTCCGGCAAATATGTTCGTGCAAAAAGGCGAGAGGTAAGTCAGTATCAGGCTTATGTAACTGATTGGGAAACCGGGCAGTATCTAAACAAGTATTAAGTGTAAATATTTTGATGTAACAGATACTGCAGCACGAAAATGTTATGTGTAAAAGGGGGAATCTCAGTGACAAATGTGATAGTGGCATTTCCCAAGCCGGAGGATGCAAAAAGTATCCGAAATATTTTAGTAAAAAATGGATTCCCCGTTGTTGCTGTCTGTACCTCGGGTGCTCAGACACTTCAATATGCCGATGATCTGCATAATGGAGTAGTTGTGTGCGGATACCGATTGACCGATATGATCTATAGTCAGCTTAGGGAAGATTTGTCGGAACAATTTGATATGCTGCTTCTTGCTTCAAGGCGGTTTACAAGTGAGGTAGATGATAAAAGGATTAGATGCGTAGCTATGCCGCTTAAGGTGCATGAGCTGCTTGCAAGTGTTGATGCGGCTGTAGAGGAAAGTGAACTGCGAAAGAAAAAAGCACGTCAGCAGCCAAAACAGCGCAATGTGCTTGATAAGCAGCAGATTATGCTTGCAAAGGATCTTTTGATGAAGCAAAAGGGCATGACAGAGGAAGAAGCACATCGTTATCTGCAAAAAAGCAGTATGGCAAACGGGGTAAATATGATAGAGACAGCCCAAATGGTACTTTCCATATTGGGGAAAAATGTATAAGCCGTAACGGCGGAAAGAGGAGAAGAATGGCAAGAGTAAATGAAAATTATCTGAAGCTTCCGGGAAGCTATCTGTTTTCAAAAATTGGAAAGAAAGTAGCTGCTTACAGTGCAGCAAATCCAGATAAGAAGATTATCCGTTTAGGAATTGGTGATGTAACACAGCCAATTGCACCATCTATTATCGAAGCTACACATAAGGCAGTAGAGGAGATGGGTCATGCAGAGACTTTTCACGGCTATGCACCAGATCTTGGATATGAGTTTCTTCGCAGCGCCATTGCAAAGGAATATAAGGACAGAGGCTGCCATGTAGACATCGACGAAGTATTTGTTTCTGACGGTGCGAAGTGTGATTGCGGAAATATTCAGGAAATCTTTGCGGCAGACAGTGTTATTGCTGTATGTGACCCTGTTTACCCTGTATATGTTGACAGTAATGTTATGGCAGGACGCACTGGCGTTTACGATCCAAAGACCGAGACATGGAGCAATGTTATTTACATGCCGTGTACACAGGAAAACAATTTCACGCCGGCACTGCCAGAAAAGACACCAGATCTGATTTATCTTTGCTATCCGAATAACCCAACAGGAAGTGTTATCACAAAGGATGAGCTTCAGAAGTGGGTTGATTATGCAAATGAGAAGGGTTCAGTTATCATCTACGACGCAGCCTATGAAGCTTACATTTCAGAAGAAAATATTCCACATTCCATCTATGAGTGTGAAGGTGCAAGAACATGTGCAATTGAGCTTAGAAGCTTTTCTAAGAATGCCGGATTTACAGGAATGCGTCTTGGCTTTACTGTAATCCCGAAGGAATTGATGTGTGATGGTGTTGCACTTAATCCATTGTGGGCAAGACGTCATGGAACTAAGTACAACGGTGCTCCGTATATCATTCAGCGTGCAGGAGAGGCAGTTTACACTCCTCAGGGACAGGCTGAGCTTAAGGCACAGATTGATTATTACATGAATAACGCAAAAATGATCTTAACAGGTTTAAAGAGCGCAGGCTACAGCGTATCAGGAGGCGTAAATGCACCATACATTTGGTTAAAGACACCAGACGGCATGACAAGCTGGCAGTTCTTTGATTACCTGCTTGAGACTGTCAATATCGTAGGTACACCAGGATCAGGCTTTGGACCAAGCGGAGAGGGATACTTCCGTCTGACTGCATTTGGAAGTGCCGAGAATACTAAAGAGGCAATTGAGAGAATTGTAAAGATGTGATTTAACAGTTCACACGTCATGGCAGATTCATGAAATCCCATGCTTGCATGAGGATTTTGTGAATCAACATGACGAGGTGGACGCCCGTTCATGAACAAAACAAAGCTGCGCGCGTACTTTGTTCGCGCTTTGCAGCGGCGCACAGAATGTGCGGTTTTGTGAATGGCGTCCGTGGACTGTTAAAAATTAGAAAGAGGAAGGGCTGCTTTGTATGGAAGAATATCGTGTAAAAAAAGTAAACGAAATCAAACAGACAAGCATTACAGTTCATGTGCCCGGATCAAAAAGTATTACAAACAGGGCGCTGCTTTTAGCAGCGCTCGCAAAAGGAGAGAGTGCGCTTTCGGGCGTGCTCTTTTCTGATGATTCGAGACATTTTTTGGACTGTGTGCAAAAGCTTGGAATAGAAACAAAGGTAGAAGAGGATAACTGTAATGTTACTGTAAATGGTCATGGAGGACAGGTACCGGCAAAAGATGCCGCTATATATGTCGGAAGCGCCGGAACAGCAGCGCGCTTTTTAGCAGCATTTCTGGGGCTGTCAGAGGGAACTCACTATATGGATGCATCTGCACAGATGAGAAAGCGCCCTATGGGACCCCTTTTAAAGACGCTGACTGGCATCGGAGCATCATTTTTGTTTGAGGGACAGGATGGTCATTTTCCGTTTGAAGTGACAGGTGCAGGGCTGCTTATTGATGATAGTGACAATGAGAAAAAGCGTATTGATGTCAGCGTTAATATTAATGACAGCAGCCAGTTTTTAAGTGCACTGCTTATCTCACTTGGCGCATATGCAGGAGAGTCTGTAATTAGGGTAGAGGGAACTCATGGCATGGCTTATATCGACATGACGGTGCGTATGATGGAGCAGTTTGGAATAAAGGTACAGTCTGAGAATGGTGTGTACAAAATTGCTAAGCAGGGCGGTTATCAGGCAAAGAAGTATGATATAGAGCCAGATGTATCTGCTGCATGTTATTTTTATGCCATGGCAGCACTTCTTGGCATATCAGTTACAGTTTCTGGTGTGCATGAAGAATCACTGCAGGGAGATGTTGAATTTGTTCATATTCTTGAAAAAATGGGCTGTATCTGTGAAGATACACCAGAGGGAATCTGTGTGAGCAAACCAGCAAACGGTATCTTAAAAGGTGTGGATGTAAATATGCACAGCTGCTCAGATCAGGCTATTACATTGGCGGCAATTGCACCATTTGCTGATACACCGACTACCATACGTGGAATCGCGCATATCCGCTTACAGGAAAGCAATCGCATAGCGGCAATATGTACAGAGCTAACACGCATGGATATTCGCTGCGAGGAAGGCGAAGATAGTATCACGATATGGCCAGGAACGCCAAAGCCGGCACTGATCCAGACTTATGACGATCACCGCATGGCAATGGGCTTTAGCCTTGTAGGACTGCGCGCAGAGGGAATAGTCATCAACGATCCGATGTGCTGTAAAAAGACATTCGAGCATTATTTTGATGTGCTTGATGAGATTGTTGAAAAAATACAGATGTGAAACACATTGATATGAAAAAAGTTAATTAGTTTATCCGCGAACTGTAACAAAAACCGCCCATAGTTGATTCTATGGGCGGTAAATTTTTTTAGAAAGTAGATTATGGTCTGTTATGAAGATCAATATATTCCTTTTGTGTGCTAAGTGGCTTGTAAGCAGGACGTATGATCTTATCTCCAGTGATCAGCTCTTCCATGCGGTGTGCACTCCAACCAACAATACGTGCCATTGCAAAAAGCGGTGTAAACAGCTCCTCTGGGATGCCGAGCATACTATAAACAAAGCCACTGTAGAAGTCTACATTTGCGCATACGCCTTTGTAGATTGTGCGGCGCTTTGAAATTAAATCAACAGCAAGCTGCTCTACATTGGAATAAAGCTGATAATCATCCATGAGTCCTTTTTCTTCTGCAAGATCCTTGACAAAACCCTTAAAAATCTGTGCTCTTGGGTCAGAAACAGAGTAGACAGCATGTCCCATACCATAGATCAGACCCTTCTTATCAAAGGCTTCTTTGTTTAAAAGCTGACTTAAATAGAATACGATTTCATCTACATCTGATGTATCTTTTACATGCTTTTTAAGATCTTTCATCATCTGCTGAACCTTGATGTTGGCACCACCATGCTTTGGACCTTTAAGAGAACAAAGTGCAGCAGCCATAACGGAGTATGTGTCGGAGCCAGAAGAAGTGACAACGCGTGTGGTAAAGGTGGAGTTATTTCCGCCGCCATGCTCCATGTGAAGGACAAGTGCAATATCAAGAACAAGTGCTTCCAATTTTGTAAATTTCTTATCAGGACGAAGCATGCGAAGAATATTTTCAGCCGTAGACAAGGACATGTCAGGTCTGTGGATGTAAAGACTCTTATTTCTTTCATAATGAGAATACGCACGATAGCCGTAGACAGCTAGCATTGGAAATTCACTGATCAGCATCAAACACTGACGAAGTACATTGGAGAGACTGGTGTCATTAAGTGTATCGTCATAGCTTCCAAGTGTAAGAACACTTCGCGTCATGGAATTCATAATATCCTTTCCAGAAGCTTTCATAATAACATCGCGCACAAAATTAGTTGGGAGTCTGCGTAAGGAAGCGAGAAGCTCAGTAAATTCTGCCAGTTCTTTTTCATCAGGAAGTTTGGAGAATAGAAGGAGATAGGTGGTTTCTTCAAAGCCAAAACGTTTTTCTCGTACAAAGCCATTGACAAGATCGTTGATATTATAACCACGGTAGGAAAGTTTTCCTTCCTGAGGATGCTTGTTGCCTTGTTCGTCAAACCAGTAAGCAGATACGTCTGAAATATTAGTAAGTCCAGCGACAACACCGTTGCCAGCCTTATCACGAAGTCCACGTTTTACACCATAAGTATCAAAAAGAGTGGGATCCATTGCGGCATTTTCCAGACACTGTGGAATCATAGATTCAGAAAAAGAAGCTGCTTGTTTTGTTAATGCATTCATAGGTGAGACCTGCCTTTCTGCCGCGGCGGCGGCGCGTATGCGATTATTATAACGATAAAAAAGACACTTGTCAAAGGAATTGTCCCAGATAAGTGTCTTTTTATGTTAATTTTACATCATTTAAATGATTTTTTAATTTTTTTTATTTATTTCTTCCGCAGCAGTACTTATATTTTTTACCGCTTCCACAAGGACACGGATCGTTACGGCCGATCTTCTTATCCTTTACGATGGTAGTAGAAGACTTCTGTTCTTTGTAAAGCTCCTTGCGGCGCTCTGGAGTAAGAAGTGCATCCCACTGAGGAAGGGTATAAAGCCATTCAGCCTTTGCACCAACCATGTTGTAGTACAGCTTTTCTTTATCATAATCTAAAGAGAGCTCAGTTGTCTCATCCATTGTTTCGATTGGGTTTGGCTGCTTCAAACTGTCATTGATGCCATCTAAAATACCAACCATAACCATCTTGTCAATGCCGTATTTTTCAGCCAGCTGCGGGATGGTTCCGGTTACGACTTCGTTATCGGCAAGAAGAGACTCATAAAATCCCTTCTCAATTACAAAATAATGATTCCAGAACTGATTGTACTGTTCCTGAGTCATGTTCTCGTTGTAGGCACTGCCTCTCCACTGCTCAAGTAATGTCATAATAATCCTCCAATTTTTACCGTATTGCACAGGTGCACCAAAAAGGGCACACACAGTCAGTATAGCAGAAAACGTAGATTTTGCAAGGGGTTTGTTTACAATTCACAAGCCAAACAAAAGCATTTTGACGCCTTTTATTAAAGCTGTTTGAGAGACTGCAGTGCATGTTTTGCGAGAATCAGAGTAAAGTGCTCTTTATAGTAACTCTCAGTGCCTGCATTACAGTGGATGCTTTCTGCATGTTCTGACAAAATATTGCATACTTTATTGAATGTTTGAGGAGAGTGATCACCCTTGTGCAGGACAAGATAGTAGCGGTTATGCTGTGGATCCTTATATAAAGAATTGTCAGCATCATATGCACTCTGCAGTGCACGGGATGCGCGGCAGACATCATCAATAGACAAGAATGCATAAACACGGAAGAAATCTGGCTCACTTATATAGGCTGGATCAGTAGGTTCATCATCGAGCTGAGCCTGTTGTTCACATAGGCGTTTAAATTCCTCAATAATTTCATCTGCCTTGGTGTCTCCAAAGGCTGCCTCAATGTCTGCAAAGTCACCAGAGAAATCGTCGTCATCAATTGCTGGTGAAAATTTGGAAAAACGAGTATCAATTTCATCTGGATCTTCAACCTTCGTTATGACAAGAACGAGGTTATCGCCAGACATAGGAACGGCCTCAATCATAAGCGGCATGTTTTCCGCATGGAAATTAAATTCTCTTGAAGCCTGAGAAAGCATTTCCTGAAATAGAGAACGTGCCTTTTCAGAGCCATAGGCAAGTTCGCCAATATTTATATGATGGTTTTGCAGATCAGCCTGTGTTAACGTGCAGCGAATCTGCTTGTCACTTATTTTTTCAATGCGCATTCACTCACATCCTTCCTAATTCAAAATAAAAGGTGTCATGCGTGATTTTTTGCGACACCTCATTAACATGATACACCTATTTTGCACATAATTCAAGAAAAATTTATCGCACGGTAGACTTTATCTAGGGAGCAAGTTGCAGTTCACGCCAGTCAAATATTTACAGCCAAGCCCGAAGGTGAATGGATTTCACGAGGCGGACACTTGAAGCAGGTCTTTCAAAGTAATGTATAATAAGAAAGAACATAAAAGGAACCTGCGGAGTTTGGTCCGCCGACGAAACCATTGCACCGTAGGGCTTTCGTAAAATTACGCGCGAACTGTACGTAATTTTTAAGGAATATTTACAATATGTAGTTTTTTCTTAAAAAAGCGTGAAGATAATTGATTTATTTCGAATTTTAGTATAAGCTGAGAGTAACGGCAGGAAAGCGAGTACCTGCTGTTTGCTGAAAAATGGAACGCACAGACTGGCAGAGTGACAAAGCCCTTGAAAGGGAGGCAATTACGCATAAGACTCAGCACATGACGGCGAACACGGTATATGAATTACATCACACAGATTCGTATAAGAATCATACACATCAGGAAAAGCTGGATGAGAGACAGTTTTCTGGCGTGTTGTCCACTTCAGCAGACAAAAGAGAACGTAAGCCATGTTAAAATAACAAAAGAAACGAGAAAGGCAGATAGGAAATAAACAGCAGGCAGCTGCAGCACCGAACCTCTTATCTGCCTTTGCCACAAAAAGAAAAGGAAAAACTTATGGGTGATGAAAAAAATCCTGAAAAGGATTTTGAGAAGGAAAAAAAGAAAAAATTAGAAAAGGAACCAGAAAAACAGACGAAAAAGGCGCCAAAACCGAAAAAAAAGAAGAAAAAAGGGAAAGCAGGATTTTTATTTATACTTCTGATTTTATTGGCAGTGATTTGCGCAGGCGTGTATCTTTTGATTCCGTCAAAGAATCGAGTAAGCCATAATCAATATTTTGGTCTTGAGGATGACAATCAGTATGGACTTATTGTAAATTCCGAGATTGTTGATATTACGAATGGTGCACCGTTTGAGGAAAATGGTGTATGGTATCTTCCGTTTTCCACGCTTTACTATGAGATTAGCGATGCCTTTTATTATGACGGTCTGGCATTATTATATACAGATCCGCTCCAAACATATTCTGCAGCACCGGGAGAAAGCTTTTATACTGATTCAGATGGAATTAAGTATACACTGACATATCAGCCGTGCTATTTTAAAGATGGAAGCTTATGTATTGCGCTTGATTATCTTAAGCTTATGGACTACTCTTATTATACAGTTGACGATACGATGAAGTCCATCTGGGTATTTAATGACTGGAGCGAGCAGTCGCGCGCATCTTTACTGAAAGATACAAAGGCGCGTACACAGGCCGGTATCAAGAATGACATTGTGGCTTCACTTGCCACTGGTGATGTGGTTACTGTATTAGAGCAGGGAGCATCTTGGAGTCAGGTACAGACACAGACTGGTCTGATTGGATATGTACAGAACAAGATGCTTGGTGAAATTACCGAGGAGGCAAAAGCTGTTCCGGATGGAAGACCTCTGCCAAAGTATACGAATATCGCAATGGATGAGATGGTTGTGATGGGATGGCATCAAGTCTTTAGTGAATCGGGATATAGTCAGCTTGATGATATAATCTCGACAGCAAAGGGCATGAATGTAATTTGTCCAACCTGGTTTACTATTAAGGATAATGATGGAAATATTCAAAATCTGGGTGAAAAGAAATATGTAACAAAAGCGCATAAGGCAGGCCTTCAGGTATGGGTTATGCTTGATGATATTAATATTTCAACAGATGGCCTTCAGGTTTTTGGAACAACTTCACACAGGAAAACATTGATTACAGCTGTGATTGACGCGGTGAAGGAGCTTGGAGCGGATGGCATTAATCTGGATGTGGAAACCATTAAATCTGATGTGGGACCTTCTTACATACAGTTTATCCGTGAACTGTCTGCAGCCTGCCGTAAGGAAAAGCTTGTCCTTTCGGTAGATAATTATTCACCAATGCCGCACACAGCATTTTATGACAGAACACAGCAGGGTCAGGTTGTAGATTATGTTGTTGTAATGGCATATGATGAGCATTATGTAAAAGGACCAGAAGCAGGAAGCACATCTTCTCTTGCATTTGTAAAGCAGTCGGCAGAGCGTACTATAGCCGAGGTACCAAAGGAAAAGGTGATTGTAGGTCTTCCATTTTACAGCAGACTGTGGTGTGAGATACCGGCAGAGAGTGAGTCTGATAAGAATGATAATTCGCAGGTTTTTGTTGATAACAGCGATGGTGCATATGATTCTAAGAACAACAAATATCTGTTAAGCAGCAAAGGTGTCAGCATGGAGGGCGAGAATAACATAATTCGTGAGCATGATCTGAGTCTGACATGGCTTGATGATGTCGGTCAGTTTTACACTGAGTATGAGGAGAATGGTTCGTGGTATCGCCTTTGGGTCGAAGATGAAAATTCTATGGATTTAAAGATGCAGGCGGCATGCTCATATGAGCCGGGAGGCGTTGCATTCTTTAAATTAAATATGGAAAATAAGGAAACGTGGAGCATTATTCGAAAATATACAGATAAGTGATGAATAAGCCATAGGATGAAACGTTCAGGTCAGCAATATATGACCTGAACGTTTTTGTCTTAAGAAGCACTGCAAAATATGGATAAGTATATGGGTAATGTAAATATACTAGAAAAGAGAATGATAAAATATGAGGTCAGTGTGAAACAGACAGCAAAATTTATAATGATGCTTTTGATTCTCTCGCTGGCATATGTAATGCCGGCAGCCACCACAAAAAAGATACAGCAGGTATCTACAGTTCCAAAAAAGACATTAACAGTGCTTCTTGATGCCGGACATGGGGCAGACGATTCTGGTAAGGTTGGAATAAACCAGGTGCTTGAAAAAGATATTAATCTGGAGATTGCAAAGTATGTAAAAGAGTTTCTTGAAAAAGAAGGAATTAATGTAGTCATGACAAGGGAAGATGACAGTCCGCTGTATCAGTCATCAGACCGCAATAAAAAACTTGCAGATATGAAAAAGCGTATTCAAATCATGGTTGACTGTGATGCAGATATAGCAGTGAGCATTCACCAGAATAGTTATACACAGGAATCAGTCAAAGGACCACAGGTGTTTTATTATAAGGATTCAGCAGAAGGAAAAAAGCTTGCTGCAAGTATACAGGAAGCTTTTGATCTTGTAATTGGAGATGAAAATACAAGAACAATAAAGCCAAACGGAGAATATTATCTGCTTGTCCATTCGCCAATGCCTCTTGTGATATGTGAGTGTGGCTTTTTAAGCAATTGGGAGGAAGCAAAGCTTCTTGCAACGCCAACATATCAAAAGTCAATAGCAAAAGCAATATGTCAGGGAATATTAGAATACCTTGCGAATGAAAAGAGATTATGATAATATTAATCCGAAAATACAATAAAAGGACCATAACAAAATGGAGACAAAAATTATTCATATAACAAAAGAAAATATAGAAGCAACCGCAAAAGAAGCCGCAGATGTGTGGGCACAGGGCGGTCTTGTTGCATTTCCAACTGAGACTGTGTATGGTCTTGGCGGAAATGGATTAAATAAGGAGGCGTCAAAGAAAATCTATGCTGCAAAAGGACGTCCATCTGACAATCCATTGATTTTGCATATTGCTGATATGGAACAGTTCTATCCGCTCATAAAGACAGATAACGCAAAGATTATTGCACGAGCAGAAGCACTTGTCGATGTATTTTGGCCCGGACCACTGACCATGATTTTGCCAAAGGCTGACAATATTCCATACGAGACAACAGGCGGTCTTGATACTGTTGCGATTCGTATGCCGTCCCACTTGGTGGCTAGGGCATTATTGCAGGAATGTAAGATGCCAATTGCAGCGCCTAGTGCAAATCTTTCAGGACGTCCAAGTCCGACAAGCGCAAGCCATGTAATTGAAGATATGAATGGACGAATCGAAATGATCATTGATGGCGGTGATGTTGGAATTGGTGTGGAATCGACAATTATTGATCTGACTGGAGAAGTGCCGATGTTGCTTCGCCCTGGCTTTGTAACACCAGAGATGCTGCAGCAGGTATTAGGCACAGTAGAGACAGATGCTGCAGTTTATCGTCAGGTAGGAAAGGATGTGCATCCTAAAGCTCCAGGCATGAAGTATCGCCATTATGCTCCAAAGGCATCTATGGTTTTAGTGGAAGGCGGGCAGGATAAGGTGATTACTTATATCAATGAGGAGGCAAAAAAGAAGAGAGAGCAGGGGCTTCGTATTGGAATTATGGCAACAGATGAGTCCAAAGAGTTGTATAAGGCAGATGTAGTTATTTCAGTTGGAAGCCGGATTTCAATGGATAGTGTTGCTCATAATTTGTTTAGGGCGCTCAGAGATTTTGATGAAGAAAATGTAGACTTTATTTACTCAGAGAGCTTTGATACAAGTGGCTGCGGCTTTGCTGTTATGAATCGCTTGCTTAAAGCGGCAGGTCATCAGGTTGTGAAGCTTTGATGAAAAAATGTGTTTAAACGGCAGATGATATATACAAGTACAGTGAAAGGGCAGAGCATTGGGGAGAGAACGAATACGAAAAGTGGCACTTGTGACCATATGGATTCTGGCAGTAGCAGCAGCTGTGATTTTTCGCCATGTGGCGCGCCTGACAACAAATTTAAAATTATCTGTGTGGCTAAGTGATGGACGCACAGCAATTTATTTTATTACATATATTGTCTGGGGCATCTTGCTGCGTCGTCATGTTGTCGTGCGCTCAGTAAAAAGATGGCTAAGTGCGATAGTCTTTCTTATGCTTTTCTGGATGATTGTGCGCACAGTAAAATTTAGGCTGCCAAATACATCTGTATGGGGAAGATATTTGTGGTACAGCTATTATCTTCCAATGATTTTTATTCCTCTTTTTTGTTTGTACACATCGCTTCACATTAGAAAATCAGAGGATTACAGACTGCCGTTATGGAGCGTTTTTGCAGCAGGGATTAGTACTGCACTTTTTGTACTTGTAATGACAAATGATGTTCATCAGGCTGTTTTTTCATTTGGAGAGGAAACCTTCTGGTCAGATGATCAGTATCATTATTCGTGGGGATATTATATAGTAATGATATGGGTAGCTGTATGTATGTGCATGACATTATTATTTATGATGCGAGGTGCAAAGGTACCACACAGCAAAAAGAGAAAGCTTCTGCCGTTTGTGCCAATTTTTCTGATTGGAATTTATGCTATATCGTATATTGCCAAAATACAAGCTTTAAGATTAATAGCAGGAGATATGACATCAGTAATCTGTCAGCTTGTGATGATTTCTATTACATGTTGTATGTGGAGTGGTCTCATTCCAGTCAATACAGGTTATGAACAATTTTTTAATGGCAGCACGCTAAATGTACAGATCAGACGAAATGATGCGAGTATACTGGCAAGTAGTCATAATAGCTCGTTATTATCTGAGCAGATGGTTAGGCAGGCAATGCAGACAGGATGCTGCACAGAAAAAAATGTCCGCGTAAAGGCAGAGGCAATAAAGGGAGGTTTTGTAGTCTGGCAGGAGGATATATCTCTGCTTAATACATTGCTAGAGTCACTTCAAAAAAGCGAGAAAGAGCTTGAAGTCAGCAATGCATTGTTAAAGGCAGAAAATGAAATAGAAGAAAAGCAGGCCAAAATTGCAGCTCAGACGCAGCTTTATGACAGGATAGAAGCTGATATGAAAAAAACAATTCAGCAAATTGCATCTGAGCTTTCAGAAAAAAAAGAGAATACAGCGAGAGAACAGCTTTTTAAGATCAGCGTAATTGGAACTTACATGAAGCGCCGTTGCAATCTTTTGTTTTTGGGGCAAAAAAATGATCAAATTTTGCTAGATGAGCTTTTATTTTGCATTAGAGAGTCAGTTGACAACATGAAATGGGCTGGAATTGACGGTGATGTTTTTTGCACAAAAGAGGGCAAGGTACCATTTTTATCAGCATTGCAGATGTATGATTGCTTTGAACAGATTATAGAGTTGTTTTTAAAGACAATGGAAACTATTTTTGTTAGAATAAGCACAGACAATGGAAATCTTACACTTAGAATAATGATTGCGCAAAGATTAGAAAAAAAGAATGGACAACCAGTAATGATCGAGCAGGTACATGCAGTGTTTGATGAAAATACCCGATATAAGGTTATTATGGAAGAGGATGAGTGGATAATTCATGTGGAGAAATCTGTTTCAAAATCGCAGAGCAGCGATCAAGGAAGGCGGTGATAATCTTCCGATGGGGCTATGCTTTGCGGCTCAATCAGGCAATGTGTTATTTTTAAATCGAATGATGGAATCGTTAAGCTATAGGCTTATAGGAGAGTCGCTGCAAAATGCAACATATTTTTGGAACAGAATTGCAGACGGAAACTTGCAAAATGGAATTGTGTGCGAAAAACGGCCAGAGCTTACAAAAGAAAATCAATACTTGATCCGCTTTGCAAATGGAGAGTGCAGAACATTTACAAGGTCAATATTGAAGTTGGACGGCGAAGAAATCGTTGAGATTACATCAGCAGATACGACGGATCTGTATGGACTTTTGTGTGAGCAGGAACGAAAAAATAAGTCATTATTTCAGATTAGAAAACGCCTTCAGGAATATCAAAAGCAGATTGTGAAGGCAGCAAGAGATGAGGAATTGCTTCAGGCAAAGATGCGCTTTCATGATGAGCTTGGAAGAACACTTATGCAGACAAGACGAGCACTTTTGGATGATAAAGGTGAGGATGCTGTTTTGGAAGCATTAGATTCCTGGAAAAAAACAATTATGATTTTCGATTTAGGAGAGCGGCGTACAAAGACAAAAGATCCGCTTACGTATCTGATTCAGACAGCAAATGCAGTAGGTGTGAAACTTGTGTTTTTAGGAGATTTTCCAAAAGAGCAGGAAATTCGGGAACTCGCAGTGAAAATTGCAGCAGAGGCGCTTACAAATGCAGTTCGTCACGCAGATGCACGGAAGCTTCGAATCGAAAGTAAAAAAGAAAATGGATGGCAAATATTGAGCTTTCAAAATGATGGAAATAAGCCGAAGGGACCAATAGAACCAGTCGGTGGACTGGCAGGTTTGATCAGGCAGATTGAGGCAGCTGGAGGAGTGGTCACAATTGAATGGACGCCAAGGTTTAGCCTTACTGTTAAACTTATCTGTACCTGCTAGCAAAGGTACAGATAAGTTTGAGCGCAAAAGCGCAGAAAGGCGGGCATATGGTAAATACAAAAAGAAAAAAATATCGCACAATGATTGTAGAGGATGATCCAATGGCAGCGCGCCATCTGGAAATGGTGTTAGATAAGATGGAGGAAATCTTTATATCATATGTGATTGAAAATGCGCTGATGGCAGAGGCATACTGCTGCCGTGAACATATTGATCTGATTTTAATGGATGTCTGCACGGCAATGAATGCTAGTGGACTAGAGGCTGCTGTTAAAATTAAAAAAAATTTTCCGGCTGTGAAAATTCTTATCTTGACATCGCAGCTTGATCCGGAACTTTTACGAAGAGCGCGTGAGGCAAAAATCGAGGGATTCTGCTACAAACTTTCTGATGACAGTGAGATTACTGCGGCAATTTGCGCAGTTCTTAACGGAGAAAATGTTTATCCGGATGAAATACCAGTTGTTAAGATTGGGAATGCATGGAGCACAGAGATTGACTGGCAGCATATGAATGTTTTGAGAGAGTTATCAGCAGGAAAAATGGATGAAGAGATTGCAAAGACGCTTCATCTTTCAGTATACACTGTAAAAAAATATATATCACATTTAAAGGATATGACAGGTTATCGAAATCGCACAGAGCTGGCAGTTGCGGCAAGCCGTCTGGGATTAGTAACACCAGGATATTAAAAAGTACACAAAAGAGTATTCTTTTTCTCGTAGGAATTGTATATACTAAAAGAACAAAGATATAGCAAAAGTGAGACAACAATTAAGCTCAGAAAGGAGAGGCCTATGAGAAAAAAAGTGTACGCAGCGTGGATTTTAGCTATTATTATGGTCATGTCTGGTGTTTTATGTACACAGGCAGAGACAGTGTCTACGGGAAAGGCACATGGAAGCAAAGTAAATACGACGGGGGAGACCACTCCGACAGAAGCAGAAAAGCAGTTTGAGGAAGCAGAGCAGATTCATGTGACAGTTAGATACAGTTCGGACTGGGAATATAGTGAGTACTCATATAGTTCAGATTATGGATCTTATGTGGAGTTAAGTATTCCGGATGATGGAATTTACGTGCGAATTAATGCAAGCATCAATACCCCGCTTGACTATGCATCTGAGCTATATGATTTTGGAATCAATGCTTATGATGTGATTGTAGAGGATTCCTGCGAAACTGTTTCAATCGGAGGAATGGAATTTGTTCAGGGAGAAAATGATTATTACAAAGCATTTTTTGGATACGATCAAGAATCTGCTATGTATGCAAAAATTATGGTATATGGAGATCCTGAGGATCCTCGTGTAACAGAACTGATAGATAATGTTACATTCCATAAAAAGGAATACACTAAAACAAAAATACCATGGTATTGGGATGGAGAGGTTTATGTTCCAAAAGATACAGAACCAGTTCAAGTAGGAAATTTCACAGTTGAAGCAGAATATCTTCCAATTGATACTGTATATCCTACCTTCAATAATGGATATTCAAAAGTAGCAAAATCAGGCGGCTGGTATTATGTACTTACAGATGGAGACGTTAGCGAGTACAGTGATGAAGATGGAGGACTCGCATATGAAGGAGATGTCTATTTTGATTTTGATGTTGAAAATATCTTTGGAGACGAAGATGGAAATCTGTATGCACTTGGAAATGGCGGACCGCTTGTTCGATGGGGTACAGAAGAGGATGAAGTGCTGCTTAATTACTGCGTAATGGTGTCACTGCATCCATCAGGAAAGAAAGCAGTTGGATGGAGCTACAGCAACAGTATTACAGAATACGACTTTGAAACAGGAACTAATAAAGAACGTGTAATTGATCCAGTTGAGGGTATCAATTCAGTCAGTGTAACAAAGGACTATCAGGCAGTATGTGGATATAAGGAATCAGAGACATTGCTTAATATCTATGATAATAATTGGAATGAAGTAATGACAATTAGTTCAACAGATACAGAAAGCGGTATGTTAGAAGGTGTATCTGCATTTGAGCAGACACAAAATGGCTGGGTTATATTTGACAGTTGGATGGAAAATGTAATCTTTGTTGGTTTTGATGGTGCGATCCTCAAAGAGGTTTCTTATGAAGAATTATTTGGAACTTTAAATTGGCCATATGTAAACGGAACCTGCATGGATGAAGAGGGAAATGTGATTGTTGCGATTACAGATCAACGCGAAGATGCTTCCTGTTATGAAACAATTATTTTCAAGCTGAAGGGCTTCTGATAAGCAGCCAGAGGAGGGAGAAATCCCTCCTCCTTTTGAATGCAGTATAATCTGGGCGATTGTGTTTGTGAGCAGGTATCGAAAGCGGATTGTGAATAGTTGCCCTACTAAAATTGTTAGAAAATTCTGATAATTATGAAACGAAAAATAAACAGTGAAAATAAATAAAAAATATTTTAAAAAAGTACTTGACAAATAGAAAGAGACAGGATATAATGAAGTCACAAACAAAGAAAAACAACTTAAGTAAGATATTAGAAATAAATCTTACGAGAAATCTAAAAAAGGAGGTACAGTCCAATGGGATAGTAATCAAAATCTAAAAAAGCTGAAAAGCAAAAATGATCGAAAAGAGGTACGGACCAATGGGACGGTAAGTTGTATTAGAAGAGATCAGAAAGAAGGCTGAAAAGCAAAACGATTGGAAAGAGGTACAGTCCGATGGCATAGAAAGTAAATGTACAAAGTACAAAAGCAGAAAGTACATAGAAGAACAAAAATGTATGAAGTGGAGTACAGTCCAATGGCGTAGTGAAAGGCTAATAGGCAAGAAAGAAAAACAAATAAGAATTATCAGACGAAGTCAGATAAATGTTTTTCAAGTCTCATAAAGGTTTGTAGTGAAGAATAAAGAATAAAGATAGATGAATGAAATGAAGTTAGTTTAATAGGAGAACGGTAGAAGACCGATAACATAAAAGTAACAAGCTAACGAAGGCAAAAGAAGATAAAGAAGAGGAACGGAAAATAAATAAAACTAAATAATTGAAAGAGGTAAAATCCGATGGATGAAATAGTTTGACAGCGGGCATCAAAAAAGAAGAAAAGATGCCCGCTTTTTAGTGCGCAAAAATATAATTTTTTCTTCAGTCTGTGTCCATTGTCATGATAAATAATTTATGGTATACTTTTGTCGAAGTAATTCGAGAAAATATAAAGAAGGATGTAAAATTATGGACTTTTATTTGGGAAGATCAGATTGGAAAACACTGCAGCGTGGAGAAGAACATAGTTTTCTTTTGGTCAATGGTCTTGGCGGCTACTGTAGCCAGACAGTGATTTGCTCAAATGCGCGTCATGACCACAATTTGCTCACGGCAGCGCTTGTGGCACCAACAAAGCGTTTTGCCATGGTGCGCCGAATAGAAGAGATTCTTCATGTGGGCAGCAATGCTTATCGTCTGGATTCACAGGCGTATGTTACATCATCAGATGATGCAGCGGGTTTTCGTTTTCTTGACAGCTTTTTTTATGACGGACTGCCTTCTTGGGAATATATGGCAGAGGGTGTGCGTGTCACAAAACGTTTGACACTTGTATATGGAACAAACAGTCTGGCAATACAGTATCAGCTTTATGCAGATGAGGGCGTGGATGCATGGATTGAGGTTATTCCAGTGTATGGTTTTCATTCAAAAAATGATCGTCCACTTACATACGAGACGATTAGCTGCCGAAAAAAAGAAGATCGCCTTTTTATGTCAACAAAAGAGGCAAGTTTGTATCTTGATACAGATGGTGATATCGAGTCGATAGAAGAAGAACAAGTACAGTGGTATCGTTTTGATCAGGATGGACCTGACGGACGAGATGGCTGGGGCGGCGGACGAAAGATTCATAAAATCAAGTCAGCGCATACAACAGAAGAAGATATTGATAAGCGTGTATTAAATGGCAGTGTTATGCTTAATTTGATTTATGGCATGGATGAAAACTGGATGAATATACAGCGCGAAAAAGAAGAAAAAACACAGAATGATCTTTCAGCAGTATTTTCTCATTTGTGGAATCAGGAGCATGAGCGCCAGAAAGCAGTTATGGAGCAAAGTGGAAGAGTAAGTGAAACGGCTCGTCAGTTAGCTGTAAGTGCACAGGCACATTTGACAAGACGTGATTCCACAGACGGCATGAGTATTATGGCAGGTTTTCCATTTTTTGGTGACTGGGGCCGCGATACGATGATTGCTTTTTACGGATGTACGCTTGCAATTGGCCAGATGGAGGCCGCAAAGAGTATTTTACAAACATTTATGCGTTATTGCCGCAGGGGAATCATGCCAAATCTCTTTCCAGAGGGTAAGGATGAGGTAATGTATAATACAGTAGATGCATCATTGTTATTTATAAATGCTCTTTGGGAATATCTGCAGCATGTGACAGAGAAAGAGTGTGATCCTAGCTTTGAAGCAGAAGCAATTAAAACAGCAGAGTCTATCATCAGCTGGTATAAAAAGGGAACAGATTATAACATTCATATGGAAGAGGATGGACTTCTTGCGGCTGGAAATGGTCTGTGGCAGCTGACGTGGATGGATGTGCGGTTTGGTGATATTTTGCCAACACCACGCCATGGAAAGCCAGTTGAGATCAATGCATATTGGTATAATGCTGTTTGTATAGTGAGAGAGCTTTTAAAAAAGCAGGGTGAAGAAGAAAAGGCAGCGCGCCTAGATGTGCTTTCAGAAAAAATCAAAAAGAGCTTTTTAAAGAAATTTACAAAGCCAGACGGTACACTGTATGATGTACTGCCTGAAAATGGAGAGCCAGATGATGCGTCAAAGCAGGTTCGCTGCAATGAAATTTTTGCATTGACAATGCCATTTACGATGATTGAAGCAAAACAGGCAAAAGCAATTCTTGCACAGGTAAGAAGAGAGCTTTACACACCAGTGGGATTAAGAAGTCTTTCTCTGTATGATCCGCAGTTTCATCCACATTATGGCGGTACTCAGTTTGAGCGTGATATGGCATATCATCAGGGAACTGTGTGGGCATATCCGCTTGGTGCATATTATCGTGCATGCATTCGCTTTTCTGATGAGCCAAAGCAGACAGCAAAGGAGGTTTTGCATCAGCTAGACCAGCTAAATGCAGCACTTGCAGAAGGATGTCTGGGACAAATTGCTGAGATTTATGATGGTGAATGTCCTGCTGAATCAAGAGGCTGCTTTGCGCAGGCATGGAGCGTGGCAGAGCTTCTTCGTGCTTATGAGGATGCGGAAACTGCTGTGGTTTTTGGGAGGAACATATGACAAAAAAAGAACTTGCGCTTGAGACAGTTGCACGTTTAAAAAAAGAATATCCTGATGCAGGATGTACGCTTGAGTATGAGGATGCATGGAAGCTTTTAATCAGCGTGCGTCTTGCTGCACAGTGTACAGACGCCAGAGTAAATCAGGTTGTTCCAGGGCTTTATGAAAAATTTCCAACAATCAGTGCTCTGGCAGACGCAGATGAATCAGATATTGAAGAGATTGTGCGTCCATGTGGACTTGGAAAAAGTAAGGCAAGAGACATAAAGGCTTGCATGACAATGCTTCGCGATGAGTATGACTGCAAGGTACCAGATGATTTTAATAAGCTGTTGAAGCTTCCGGGTGTTGGCAGAAAAAGTGCCAATCTGATTATGGGAGATGTATTTGGAAAGCCGGCAATTGTAACTGATACACATTGCATTCGACTTTCTAACCGCATTGGTCTGGTAGATGGTATAAAGGAGCCAAAGAAGGTTGAGATGGCATTATGGAAGCTGATTCCTCCAGAAGAAGGCAGTGATTTTTGTCATCGACTTGTTATTCACGGAAGAGAGATATGTACGGCAAGAACATCGCCGTATTGTCATCGCTGCTGCTTAAATAACATATGCGAAAAAAATGGTGTCGAAAAAGAAAATAGCAAATAAAGGCAAAGAAAACAGCTAAGTTTTTGCAAAAACAAAACGAAGCATAAAGCAAAACAAAAATAGAAAATATCAACATATAGGTAATTGCGAAACACGTTCGCAATCCCAATTAAAAATGTAGTAAGAATCCCGCAATGCAGGATTCTTAAGATGAAAAGTAGGTGATTCCAAATTTAGACATGACAAAAAAACTTCCCAGATAAACTGCGAAGAAAAGATTGTATAAGCATGGAAGATCAGGCAATCAAAGGCTTTAAACTCCGAATGTATTGGTGCTGATGAATCTTATCAGCAACGAGAACAGTAACAAGCTGGGTAATTCCTGCAAGGAGTAAATCAGCATGAAGTGTTTTCTCATTCTGGGTTTTCCGATTCGCAATGCAGAAGCTATCTTTGAAGTGATTGATCGACTTTTCTACATTTACACGGATCTTGTAGGTATCTTCCCATTCCTGTGAGCCGCGTTCTACACCTGGATAGGCACGAAGGTTCTTTTCAGGATAGATGTAGATCATTCGCCCACAGGATGAAGATGTACATGGATTGTCGCAATGACATACGCGTCGCTTTGACTTGTCAGCAGGATTGTACTCCCAATTCATTTTAGGGCATACGAATTTCATGGTGGGAAGTTTGCTTCGCAAATGAGATTTACTTCCTTCCCGCTTCATCGGAAGTGATGGATCGTGAGGACAGCATGGAATACCGTCCTCGTTTACCGGATAGTCGGTTCCCTCTATAGAGAGCTTGTTTTTTAGAGGGATAAATGCCTTTTGAAATCCGATTTCCTCAAAGAGGGACTTGTAGATGGCAACAGAATCAAAGGCTGCATCTCCAAGAAAAGTCTTGGGTTCGATAAGTGGATGTTTCTGGAAGAAATCAATCAAAACGGGAAGCAGTGCCTTTGAATCCGCAAGAGATTTATCTTCATCAGGGGAATCGGATTTCTTCTCTACAACGATATCAGGATGTGCATTGAGAAAATCCTTGTTGTAGAAAGTAATGTCGCGGACAATGCCAAGCCCATTTGTAAGGATTCCAAATTTATAAGCATAGCAGAAATGCCCATTGATGTACATTTGCTGGATTGCCTGATTGGAAGCAGCATGAGTTGGCATAGAGCCATAGGCAGCTTTGTAAGGATCATAAGAATCGTCAAGGTTGTGTGATTTCTTAAAAGCTTTCAATTGTCTGATAATGCGGTTCGCATATTTGGGGTTATTTTCAGTAACCCAAGCTTCAATACCAGAGGTATCAAAGATTGTCATGGAAGCAAGAAAAGGATCCAGTTTTTGGCAGATCGGTTCGGTCAGGTCAACAAGACGATCAAACATAGATTGTAAGTCCAATAAAAAATCCTGTTTGAAGCGGGTAAATTTGGAGCCATCTGGAACAACATCAAAACCACAGAAGTCACGCAATTCCTGAGAATATTTCAGAAATACAATCAGGAGTGTGTCAGTTGGGATTGAAAAAATACGCTGAATCAGAAGAGCTTTGAGTATTGGATAGAGCTGATGCTTGCGAGGTCTTCCGGTATGGGCGTGAAAATGGTTTACGAAAGAAACAGGAACAATTTCATCAAGGTTAATGGCTTCATCAAGAAGTGAAAGAAACCGACATTTGTCGTTGTCGAAATTATTTTGACAATCTTCAAAAATTTCTGCCAAAGTGAGCTGTTTATATGTTATCATATAGGTGTATCTCCTTTAGGTGGATTGGTTGATAGTTTCTCGACAACTCTATTTTACCATAAACCTTGAGGAGATACTTTGTTTTTTACAAGAAAAAATGCCGTATTTATGCGGCTTTTGGCGTTTCGCAAACGCCTATTATCCATGGAATGGAAAGGAGAACATGAATGAAAAAGCAGATTGTAGTATTGATGACAGACACAACAAGAAAAGATATGGTTGGCTGTTATGGAAATGAAAAGATGAAGACGCCAAATCTTGACCGATTGGCACAGGAGGGCATCCGTTATGAGAATGCTTATACCTGTCAGCCTGTATGTGGTCCGGCAAGAGGTGCAATTTTTACTGGAGCATTTCCACACACCAATGGAGTTGTCACAAACAGTATCGGAATGGGAGATAACATAAAGACAATCGGACAGCGTTTGCACGATAACAAGATTGAATGCGGCTATATCGGAAAATGGCACCTTGATGGATCTGATTATTTTGGAAATGGTATATGTCCAGATGGATGGAACCCAAAATATTGGTATGATATGAGAACTTATCTTAGTGAGTTGAGCGATGAAGACAAACTTCGCTCTAGAGATTCACAGACATCATACACAGAGGGCTTTTCAGAAGAATTTACATATGCGCATCGTTGCTCCGACAGGGCTATTGCATACTTGAATGAATTTAAGGATCAGGATTTCTTTTTGACTGTTTCATATGATGAGCCGCATGGACCATCTCTTTGCCCGGCTCCATTTAATCATATGTATGATGGCTTCTGTTTTGAAAGTTCACCTAGCTTTCAGGACGATCTGTCAAAGAAACCAATGCTGCAGCAGCTTTGGGCAGGAAAGAATTTACATGCACCAGAATCAGAGATAAATAAGGCGTCAAAAGGGCTGTCATTGTTCTTAGGCTGTAATTCATTTGCAGATTATGAAATGGGAAGAGTATTGGATGTAATTTCAAAGCTTGCACCAGATGCAATGGTAATTTATACATCAGACCATGGTGATATGCTTGGTGCTCATCGTCTGACATCAAAAAATGCAGCAGCATACAAGGAAGTAGCTAATATTCCTTTAATTATTAAGGGCGGTGCAAAAGGTCAGGTAGTGCATGAGATGGCATCTCACATTGATATTTCACCAACGATTATGGATTATTTTGAACTGCCAGTTCCAAAAACAATGGAAGGAAAGAGTATGCTGGCACAGATTTATGATCCAAGTGTGAAGATAAATGATGCGGTGTTTACAGAGTTTACAAGATATGAAGTGGATCATGATGGTTTTGGAGGTCTGCAGATGATGCGTGCAATCACCACAAAACGCTACAAGTTAGTTATTCATTTGCTTGATACAGATGAATTTTATGATCTTGAAACAGATCCATATGAGGTCGAAAATAGAATCAATGATGAAGCATATGAAGCTGTCCGCAACGAGCTGCATGATAAGCTTCTAGCGCATATGGATGATACAAGAGATCTGTACCGCGGCTATCAGTGGAAAATGAGACCATGGAGAAAAAATGTCACACCAGATTGGAATAATGGTGGCTATACAAGACAGAGAGAAAACGAAGAATATGAGCCAAGACAGCTTGACTATGACACTGGACTTCCTATGGAAAAAGCAGTGAGAAATAAACTTCTGTATTGATATATGAAATGGGCGCTGCGCATATTGACGCAGCGCCTTTTTTAGTGTTTTTATTTTTCAGTGGAAAATGACGCATCTAGTTGTGCTAAAAATTCATGCGGAATTTGTCGACAAAGTGGAAATACTTCTTCATTTGCCAAATAATTTGCTATAGTGCAAAGAAGCAGCGCACTGCGGCAAAGTGACCAGGCAGAGATTAGATCAATAGTGTCATACTCTGTATGCATGCCGTATCCATCACGGTTTAAGGTTATAGAAGGAACTCGTTTCCATGCAAATGTGTTAGAATCACTGCTCCAGACAGATGATCTTGTCGTCATTCCAATACCGCATTTTTCAGCGAGAGCTTCAAACTGGCGGCAGATTGAAGAATCGCCCGTAACACCTATTACAGTGCCGCCAAGTGATTGTCCGGCAAGGTCAATATTCATGTTAAAGAGGTGATGTGACAATTCAGACTCATGTGCCTTAACATAGGCGCGGCTTCCTAAAAGACCTTTTTCTTCTGCACCAAAAAATACAAAATCAATAGTGCGGCGTGGCTTATGTTCACAAAAATATAAAAACAGTTCCATAACGATTGCACAGCCTGCCATGTTATCGTAGGCGCCAGGTCCTTGTGGAACAGAGTCATAATGAGCAGTCACAGTTAAAATATCATCGCTTTTATCGCTTCCTTCAATGCGGGCACAAATATTTTGTGATGTTTTTTCAACAAGTGTCTGCTCACAGATCATGCGCACGCGTAAAGCACCTTTTTCAACAATCTCTGCTGCATCCACAAAATGAATGCAAGTGCCAGGAATTTCAGCCAGCGTTTTAGATTGACTAAGATTTTTGGCTGCAGGCAGTCTTTTCTTTCCAGTGTCAATTGGAGTACCAGAGAAAGAGACAAAGCCAAGCGCACCAGCCTTTACAAGTTTTTCAAGCATTGTACGGCTCATATAATTATTCAGCATAACAATCTTTCCATTTGCCTGCTTCATATTAATATCATCAGCATTTTCCAGATAAACAAAATCAGCTTCAAGTCCATTTTCATCTGTGTTGGAACAAAAACCAAAAGTGCAAGCCTCATATACCTTATGATAAGGTGCTGTCACCTCAAAGAAAGAGCGCTTAATCTGTGGTGCAAAAAAAGAAAACTCCTCCGTGCGAATCTGTGCATCGCTGTTTTCTTTTTTTAATTCCTGTAAAATCGTTTCAGCAGCTCTTTGCTCACCACACGTACCAGCTTCACGCACATAATTGAATTTAGAGACAAAGTCATACTGACGTTCTCCACTAATAAAAGTATTCATCATATCTTTTTATTCCTTTCCTTTCCTTTTATAAAGGCATCATAGAATATATCAATATCTTTGTCAAGCGGTTGCAACTGCCGTTACAGTTCACGGATAAGCCAATATTTACAGTAAAGCCCGAAGGTGAATTGTAACAGGGCTATACTGCAAAGTATAAGAAAAAACAAAACTAGAGTTGTTTTGTCGAAGCATTGTGTGGTAGAATAAAAGCACAAAATTCAGATTCAGCAACCTGAAAATACAAGATGTGAAAGGATTAAAAAAATGAAGTGGCAAAGAGTTAAATACCAGCCGAACACACCACTTGGTGCAAACGGCCAGAAGGTAACAGCAAGCAAGGCACATACTGAGCTTTCCAAGCAGGCAGCAAAGGAAGGTATGGTATTATTAAAAAATGAGAACAGTCTTCTTCCATTTGAGAAGGGCACGAGACTTGCCGTATTCGGAAAGGCAAGTGCAGATTATGTAAAGGGCGGCGGCGGAAGCGGCGATGTTACCGTTTCATATACGGTAAGTCTTGATGCTGGTTTAAAGGCACTTAGCGATTATGTAAGTGTATATGAAGGTCTATCGTCATTTTATAATAAGAACGTGCGTGACCAGTATGAAAGAGGCGTGGCTCCAGGCATGACTGTTGAGCCAGAAGTTCCGGCTGAGCTTTTAAAGAAGGCAAGAGCTTATACTGATACAGCACTTATTACGATTTGCCGTTTTTCAGGCGAGGGATGGGATAGAACAAGCAGCTACGACAATGGCGTAGAGTCAGGCGAGCCGATGTGGAAGGAGTCTCAGAAGGTATTTGAACGAGGAGATTTCTATCTGTCTGATGCAGAACAGCGCATGGTAGAGACAGTAAAGGCTGCATTCCCTAAGGTTGTTGTTGTGTTAAATGTAGGCGGCGTTGTAGATTCCATGTGGTTTGCAGAGGATCCTAAGATTCAGTCTGTTTTAATGGCATGGCAGGGCGGTATCGAAGGCGGTGCAGCAGCTGCTGAACTTCTTTGCGGTATTGGAAGTCCGTCAGGAAAATTAGCGGATACTTTTGCGAAGACGCTTGAGGATTATCCATCATCCTACAACTTCCATGAGTCACAGGATTACGTAGATTATACAGATGATATTTATGTAGGATATCGTTATTTTGAGACTATTCCAGGCGCAGACAAAAAGGTTGTGTATCCATTTGGATATGGACTTTCCTATACGACATTCAAGTGGGAGCTTGAGCGTGTAGACGAGGCAAAGGATGGCACACTTACAGTTCGCGTAGAGGTAACAAATACTGGAAATCATGAAGGAAAAGAAGTACTTCAGCTGTACGGCAGTGCACCAAAAGGAGCGCTTGATAAACCGTCAAAAATTTTGCTTTCATATGCAAAGACAAAGCTGTTGCAGCCTGGAGAAAATCAGCTTGTAACTTTAGTTGGAAACGTAAATGATCTGGCTTCATATGATGATCTTGGCGTTCTGCATAAATCTGCATATGTGATGGAGCAGGGAGAGTACCACTTCTATCTTGGAAATTCAGTTAGAAATACAGAGGAGCTTGGATTTATACATACAGAAGAGTCTACAAGAGTGGCAGAGCAGCTGACAGAGTGCTTAGCACCGACATCACTTCCAAAGCGCATGCGTGCAGATGGAAGCTTTGAAGAACTTCCTGTAAGACCATCACACGATCCGGACAGCGAAGGACTTCTTACAAAGAAGGAAAAGGAAGCAATCGATGGTGTTGCACCAGATGTACGTTTTTCAAAGGGCGAGCATCTTTGGAACAATAACGAGCGCCGCATGCAGTTTGAGCAAGTTGCAGAAGGCAGCGTAACGCTTGATGAATTTGTGGCACAGTTAAGCGACGAGGAGTTAGCTCATCTTTTAGGCGGTCAGCCAAATACAGGTGTTGCAAATACATTTGGCTTTGGTAATCTGCCAGAGTGTGGTATTCCAAACTTTATGACAGCTGATGGACCGGCAGGACTTCGTATTTTGCCAGAGTGCGGTGTTTGCACAACAGCATGGCCATGTGCAACACTTCTTGCATGCACCTGGAATCCAGAGATTGTCTATGAGGTAGGTGCAGCTGGTGCAAAAGAGGTAAGAGAAAATAATATCGCAGTATGGCTTACACCGGCAATCAATATTCATCGTACACCGATGTGCGGAAGAAACTTTGAGTATTACTCAGAGGATCCGTATCTTGTTGCAAAGCAGGCAGGCGCAATGGTACGCGGTATTCAGTCTCAGCACATTGCTGCAACAGTAAAGCATTTTGCACTGAATAACAAAGAAACGAACCGTAAGGATTCAAACTCAAGAGTATCAGAGCGTGCAGCAAGACAGATTTATTTAAAGACATTTGAGCGTATTGTAAAGGAAGCAAAGCCGTGGTGCATCATGTCTTCCTATAATATTGTAAATGATTATAGAGCTTCCGAAAATCATGATCTGTTAGAGAAGCTTCTGCGCGATGAGTGGGGATTTGAAGGTGTTGTAATGACAGATTGGTGGACATTTGGCGAGCACTGTAAGGAAGTAAATGCCGGAAATGATGTTAAGATGGCAGCTGGAAATCCTGACAACTTGCTGAAAGCACTTGAAAAAGGTCTGTTAAAGAGAGAGACAATGGAGTGCAGCGTAAAGAGACTTCTTGGAGTTCTCTTAAAGATTGATTAAACATGTAAATTTGAGGATGTCTGTGTAATCAGGCATCCTCATTCTCAGAAAAAAGATACAGAGAAGGACTATTTTATGAAGACAACGATGTGGAACGCAGATTTAGGAAATGGAATGTATAAAAATCCAATACTGTATGCAGATTATTCAGATCCTGATGCCTGCCGTGCGGGCGAGGATTACTTTATGATCGCGTCAAGCTTTTGCAATGCACCAGGTTTGCCAGTGCTTCACTCAAAGGATTTGGTAAATTGGAAGGTAGTTAATTATATTCTGCCAAAGGTGCCAGAAGAGCGCTATGATAAGCCAGTGCATGGATGTGGTGTATGGGCACCAGCAATCCGTTACCATGACGGAACATTTTTTGCTTGTTTTCCAATGCCAGACGAAGGTATTTACATGAGTACGACAAAGGATCCGTTTGGAACATGGTCAGAGCCAGTCAATATTCGTCCGGGTGCAGGCTGGATTGATCCGTGTCCGTTTTGGGATGAAGATGGCAGAGCATATCTTGTGGCAGGTGTTGCAAAAAGCCGCATAGGATATAAGAGTGTGCTTCATATGATTGAAATGCAGCCAGATGGAATGGGTCTGATAGGAGAAGCAAAAGTTGTCTTTGATGGAAATTTAAATGAGCAGGAAACAATTGAGGGGCCAAAGCTGTATAAGAGAAATGGATGGTACTACATCTTTGCACCGGCAGGTGGTGTAAAAACAGGATGGCAGACTGTGCTTCGCTCAAAAAATATTTTTGGACCTTATGAATATCGCGTTGTTATGCGTCAGGGAGATACTTCTATAAACGGCCCTCACCAGGGTGCATGGGTAGATACCGTGACAGGTGAAGACTGGTTTTTACATTTTCAGGATGTGTATGCAGCTGGAAGAATTATTCATTTGCAGCCGATGAGCTGGAAAGAGGACTGGCCGATTATTGGTATCGCAAAGGATGGAAATGATTATGGGGAGCCAGTGCTTACTTATCGCAAGCCAAATGTCGGTGAGGCTGCGAAAGAGGCTGAAATCTTTGAGCCAGATGCCTCAGATGATTTTAGTAAAAAAACACTCGGTCTTCAGTGGCAGTGGAATGCAAATCCAAAAGAAGACTGGTATAAACTTACATCAGAAGGTCTTTGCCTGAAAGCGGTGAAGCAAGAGGAAAAAATCAAGCATGGTGATTATCCAAATCTTCTTCTTCAGAAGTGGCCAGCACCAGAATTTATCTGTGACATAACACTTTCCCTTTCGGGATTAAAAGCAAACGAAGAAGCTGGTGTGATTTCTATGGGTGTAAAATATGCGCTTCTTTCATTTGCAAGAAACGAGGAAGGCATGGTTGAAGCTTCATTTATCAATGGAGAGCAAAAATATGGAAAGATTCTTGTGGAGAGTACCGAGGAGACAAGTACATCACTTGGAGCACTAGTGTTTGCAGATGACAGTGAAACTATAACAGTCCGCATGAGCGTACACCGAGTTGGAACGCAGGATTTAAGCGAGAAAGAAAAGAATTTCACACTTGAGGAGGTTGTTTTTGAGTACAGCACAAACGGCACAGATTACAAGAAGGCCGGAAGCTATATGGCAGCTGCCGGACGCTGGGTTGGTGTAAAGAGTGGTGTTTATTGTGCAGCTCATCATAGTGAGGCTGTTGGAAGCTGCCTTGTAAAAAAGACAGTTTATAAAAATGTTACTGTTCATGGATAAGCCAACATTGCGGCAAAGCCCGAAGGTGAATGGATTTCACGAGACGGACACTTGAAGCAGGTCTTTCAAAGTAATGTATAATAAAAAAGAACATAAAAGGAGCCTGCTGAGTTTGGTCCGTCGACGAAACCATTGCACCGAAGGGCTTTCGTAGCATGACGCATGAACAGTAACATAAAAATCTGTAAAGCCAAGATTAAAAAGACACAAGGAGATTTTCAATGACAAGAACATACAAAAATCCCGTACAGCGCGGCTTTTTTCCAGATCCATCAGTTGTCCGCGTGGGCGATGATTATTACATGGTCAATTCAACTTTTCAGTACTTTCCGGCAATTGCAATAAGCCATTCAAAGGATATGGTGCACTGGGAGTTAATTGGTCATGCAATTACAGATCCTGATGAATTAGATTTAAGTGATATACGTGATTCACATGGAATTTGGGCACCTGATATTTCCTACAGCAATGGTCGCTTTATCATAATGGCAACTCTTCGTTTAAATGCAGATGGAAAGCGTGATAATAATGTTATGCGCCGTCAGGTAGTTGTCTCATCAGACAGGCCAGAAGGTCCTTACAGCAAGCCATCATGGCTGGAGGTAGACAGCATTGATCCGTCTCATTTTGTAGATGACGATGGAAAGCACTACATGGTTATCAGTCCTGGAATAAATCTTGTCCCAATCTCTGATGACTGTACGCGAGTGATAGGCGATTTAATTCCTGTCTGGCCTGGAACAGGGGAGCGCTGCCCGGAAGGACCTCATATCTTGCGCCACGGTGATTATTATTATGCAATTCTTGCAGAGGGCGGAACTGGATATGGTCATGGCATAAATGTGGGACGTTCAAAAAATTTATTTGGCCCGTATGAAGCATCGCCATATAATCCTTTAATGAGACAGCTTGATCCAAACGCACCTATTCAGAGAACAGGTCATGGAAAGCTAATTGAGGATGCAAATGGAGATTGGTGGGTTTACTATTTGATTGGACGACCAAACCGCGGCATCGAAGTCGCAAATGGCAAAGCACCAAAGCCGGGAGAGATACGAGTGCCGGGCGCTTATACGACAGTGGGCAGAGAGACAGGTCTTGATCCAGTAAGATGGTTAGACGATGGCTGGTTTGTTATTAACGAAGGAAAAGGTCCAAGCAATGAGCAGACTGCGCCAGATCTGCCAGAGGTAGTTTATCCAAAGTGGCAAAGAGATGACTTTGACAGCGACACACTAGATGTTCACTGGCAGTTCGTTAGAAGACCTGCACCGGGAAATTATTCACTGACAGAACGCCCAGGTCATATGCGAATCTGGACTTTGGATGGTCAGCTCTTTGAGATTCGCGCAAAAAATACGCTGCTTCGAAGAGAGGAAGAGCTATCATACACTGCAGTCACAAAGCTTTCATTTGATCCGACAAGAGATGGTGAACAGGCCGGACTTACATGTTATTATAGTACAGCGACATATGCACGCTTCTCACTTTGTTTTGAAGGCGGAAGAAAATTGCAGCTTGTAATAAACAGAAACCACGGCGAAGAGCTGATTGCAGAAGTAGATCAGATAAAAAATGGACCGATTTGGTTAAAAGTAGAGGTAGATCGTCTGACAAGACGCTTTTTATACAGCTGCGACGGAGAAGATTGGAGCGAGGCAGGCGTATTAAAAGATTGCATTTACCTGTGCGATGAGGGTGTGCCAGACGATCCAAAGCGCCACACCGGAACACTAGTCGGCATCTACGCCAACAACGGTGGCTGCGGAAGCCGCATTCCGGCAGATTTTGACTTCTTTGAATTTCAGGGAAGAGACATCAATATATAGAGGAAAGAGTAGTAATTTATGGAAAACCGTGATCTGAAAATGGCAGAAAAAATTGCCGCATGCGTAGCAGATAAAGGAGGACGAACATTTCTTGTCGGCGGTTACGTGCGTGATCTTTTAATGGGAAAGCATAGTAAGGATATTGATATTGAAATCCATGGTGTACAGCCAAAAGAGCTAGAGAATATTCTTGATGGGCTTGGCTCTAGAACTGAGATGGGTGCAAGCTTTGGTGTGTATGGTCTTAGAGGATACGATATCGACATTGCCATGCCGCGTCAGGAGGAGGCGACAGGACGAGGACATAAAGATTTTAAAATATATGTAGATCCATTTCTTGGAACATATAAAGCCGCAATGCGCCGCGATTTTACAATCAATGCCATGATGCAAGATGTGCTGACTGGAGAGATCATTGATCACTTCGGCGGTCAGGAGGATCTAAAAAAAGGAGTGCTTCGTCATGTAAACCCTCACACATTTGCAGAAGATCCGCTTCGTGTGCTTAGAGCTGCGCAATTTGCCGCACGCTTTTCATTTTCTATTGCGCCAGAGACTATTGAATTATCTCGAACAATGGATTTGACAACATTAGCCCATGAGCGTGTGATGAGCGAGCTTGAAAAAGCTTTATTAAAGGCTGCACATCCGTCCATTTTCTTTGAACAGATGCACAAAATGAATCAGCTTGACGACTGGTTTTTACATTTAACACAGCTTATTGGAGTAAAGCAGCCTAAAAAGTATCACCCTGAGGGAGATGTGTGGAATCACACTATGCAGGTACTTGACAGTGCAGCCTTACTCCGAAGCAAGGCAGAAAATCCTCTTGGATTTATGCTGACAGCAGTAGTACACGATTTTGGGAAAATTATATCAACAACAGAGGAGAATGGAGAAATTCATTCTTATGGTCATGCAAAAAAGGGCGATCCTCTTGTAAAAGAATTTTTAGAGCGCATTACAAATGAGACAAAGCTGATCCGTTATGTGAGAAATCTTGCATCACTTCATATGAGACCTTACGAGCTTGCCAGAGAGCAAGCCGGGAAAAAGGCAACAAATCAGATGTTTGACAGTGTAACAGTGCCATCTGATCTGATTCTTTTTTCAACGGCCGATCAGATGGGAAAGGGAAAAGGACAAATTATCCCAGAATATGAAGACTTTTTAAAGGAGCGTCTTGACTGGTATCAGTACACGATGGCGCAGCCATGCGTGATGGGAGCTGATTTAATTAAGGCTGGATTAAAGCCGGGACCAAAATTTAGTGAAATTCTTGCATACTCACATGATCTTCATCTTTCAAACGTGCCAAAAGATGAAGCGTTAGCCCAAACGCTTGCATTTGCGCAAAGACTTGCATAAGTGTTAAAAATGACATAATAACTTGTGCAATATGCACAAAATATAAAGAGCATTGTACTGCAAAAAGACAGAAAATAAGAAGAAACTTTACATTCTTACAGAAGTCAGATATACTAACGATAGTGTAAGTTTTATAGCGCGGAAAGGAGGCGTTTGTACTAGAGCTGTCCATTGAGCTAATGTTATTTTTTGAAATCTTGTTACTGTTCATGCGTCATGCAACGAAAGCCCTTCGGTGCAATGGTTTCGTCGCCGGACCAAACTCAGCAGGCTCCTGTTATGTTCTTTCTTATTATACATTACTTTGAAAGACCTGCTTCAAGTGTCCGGCTCGTGAAATCCATTCACCTTCGGGTTTGCCATAATATTGGCTTATATATGAACAGTAACGAAATCTTAAATCAGTATGGCTCATGGGCAAGAGAGCGCCACATTTAGAGACGTGAGTTTGCTTACAGAAAGCAGCTTATGTATTATTTAAAGGGCTTAGAGCCTTTCGCAGCAAATTGCTGCACTTTACAAAGATTCAACAAACGTAAAACAGAAACTAAAAATATTGCGAATGCGTACTATGATACAAAAAGTATCAAGTGGTAAATGTGACACTTGTCTTTTTATTACTGGTGTAGTAAATTCTAGGTGTGAAATTCCTATTGGAGGAGACAGGTATCTGGTACGCGTAGAAAGGTGTGTCAGAATATGGAGAGAGAACCATTAAGTGCTTGTGAAGCTATGATTATGAAAGTAATCTGGGATCAAAAAGGAGATATTTCAGTTCCGGAGCTGATTGATTTGATCCAGGAGCGTTACAAGAGAGATTACAAGAGAACAACAGTAGTAACCTTCCTTACCCGCTTAAACGGAAAGGGTTTCATTAGCTCTCACCGTGCAGGCAGAATTTCTTACATTCACGCAGAAAAGAGCGAGGAAGAATACAAGGCAAAGCTCTCAGCGCGCGAGGTTAATTTCTGGTTCGACGGCAAGCCGGCCGAGTTCATCGCAGCACTTTCAAACAACCAGTCTCTTTCTAAAGAAGATATCAAACAGATAAGAGGCTTGTTGGATGAAATGGATCAATGATGTAGTATTTGCAATTTTGGCAGCACATGTCTGGGGCAGCCTGATGCTATTTGTTTGGCTGCAGGCAGTAAAAAAGCTTAGTAAAAGAGGATATTCGCGAGCACTTTTTTGGTTATTACGATGTGTTGTAGTCGCGTATCTTTTACCATTTGGATTTTGTTTGCTTATAGCAGTTGATGGCTATTTTAGAGGTTGGGATGGACGCTTATTTGAGTGGACGCCGATTATTACAGTGGTCAATCATGCACTTTTTGTTGCATGGCTGATAGGTCTTTTCTTTAACTTTGGAAAGATCTGGAAAGAATGGCGTGTAACAAGAGCGTATTTAAGAGATGCATTTCCAGCGGATCTAAAAAGTCGGGCGCGTTTTAGAGAGGTTTGTAAGGAAATTAAAAAACGTCCGGGGCGCGTAAAGCTGTATCAGAAGTTTGGACTTAGGTGTGGTATTACTACAGGAATACTGAGGCCAAGAATTGTGTTGCCAGATGACAAATTGAATCCGATTGTGGAGAAAGTAACTATGATCCACGAGTTGATTCACTACAAACGCCGAGATCTTTGGTTTTTATATGCATCAAAAATCATTGAGACAATTCACTGGTTTAATCCGTTGTCACGTTCACTTTCTGAGTACATGAATCAATGGAATGAATATGCATGCGATTACGAATCATGCATCGCGCTTGGCAATTCCAAGATGTATGCAATTGTTTTGTGTAATGTCGCAGAGCAGAATCAGCAAGGTCTGTTTTCTTCAATAGGAACTGAACCTATGACATTAAGCAGGAGGATTGAGATGATGGTAAATATGCAGAAGGCAAGAAAGAAATCAAAGTTTTTGGGCACGATCGCAGCAATCGCAGTTTCGTTTGCTTCCGTAACTTCAACATTTGCAGCAACAGGTGTAATGGCAGAAGGATATAAAAGATTATATGATCTTACAATGGTCGAAGATGTTGAAAAAGGAGTCTCAGCTGTTGTAGGAGATACTGATCTGGTCAATGAGAGCACAGATACACCAGAATACCCTGACAACAGTAATATTAATCCTGCTGATTACGTCAATACGGGCATTGTGTTTAACGATGTTCTCCCAATTGATGGGTATACAGTAGTAGAAGGTGAGATGGATAATTTAACAAGAGCAACAGGTGCTAATTTTAACTGGACACTTACATATGATTATCTGCAGACAAGTGGATATTTTAAAGTAAACAAAGGCCAAAAAATTGTTGTCAGCGGAGATATTACTCCTGTTGGAAAAATTATCCGTGTCGGTATTATTGAGCCGGATGGAGCAAGAAGATGCGTCTATGCAACGGGAAGTTTTTCGCAACCATTTCCGGCTTATGTAAAAGGTGATTACAAGGTCTATGCTATTAGTGACAACAGCGAAGTAGTAAACCTGAAAGGTTTATATGGTACATATTAACTTAACCTTCGCAGAGTCAAAAGAGCATACAAGCAGGGGGAGCGCAGCAAAGAGGGCAAAGTTTAGACATAAGGCAACGTGACAGCAAAAAAGCTGCGGGATAAAATATAATGATGTTGGGGTCAAAAAGTATTTTGACCCCTTTGATACCAGATTGCTACGTGCTTTGCACTCTCGCAATCTTCAAAAACATTCGTAATCCGCTCATTTTTCTTTGAAAAATGGCTACTTACTCATATTTTTGGCGGGTCAAGAGTTCAAAAAACCTCTTGCAAGCAAGCTTGCATCGGCTTTCTGACCTTTTGACCCTGGTATCATATCAATTTCTTTGCGCACATTTCCCATGCTGTCTCTTATTACGATACGACCTATTTCCTGAACACATTTCATTTGTTCATTCATAAATAAAATAATGCCGTAACCATCAAGCATTGTGCCATCAGCTAAATAATACAAAATTTCAGAATACTCTTTTTCTGCATATGCAATTGAAAGTATGTCGACTCCTGCTGCACCTGTATTACTCTGGCTCGCCATGCGTGCCGTGATTTTGCCATTCTCACTGATAAGATGAGTATCGTTATCGTTTCCGTATAAAAATTTCTTATTTTGATCAAACAACAGTCCAAATATATTTCCCTCTTGCATAACCTGTACATCTGAACATTGCAGGATCTCATTCATGATCTCTGCATCAACTTTTATTTTATTTCCCCATATAAGATTTTCTACAAATCCATTGCCACTTTCATCTAATCCCCAGTACCATAAGCACACTTCGTCATACATGTTACCGAGATAAATCTGATTTTGCGGATACGCATTTATTATATTAAATTCATCATCGCACCGATAATAATATATTTTCTGATGCTCGGCGGATGTTGTCTGTAAAAAGAACTCGTGTCTCCCCTCATTATTTGCTGTTACCGTAAGAAGACACAGACCATTTCCTTGTGCATCTGGATTTTTAGCAAAAAATTCATCTTCTGACAAAACAATTTTTAATGTATTGTCATCACCCATAGCTGTTAAAAGTCCTTTTCCATTCGTATCGTTCCAACTTTTATAAATTCTCCAGCCAGCTTCCCCACCAGTCCATGTCAGTCCTGATTGCTCTATCCATATGGTCTCTCCTTGCGCATTAACACATTTCGTATAATGACTGCCATCTGAAAAATACTCATTTATTAAAATCTCATCGCACAGCACGGTCAGAACATTCTCATTTTCCTGAATCATAATCAGCAGCTGTCCTGTCTTGTCATACACGGCACGTCTGCTGATAATAAAGTTGCCCTGCACAGTCACATCCTCTGCCCCTTCCTCTATGCAGGTTCCGTCTGTCCGATACAAATTGCCGACATCAGATCCTATCATATACACAGAATCAGTAAAAAGAGTCACGCTCTGCCTAGCCGGCTCCACAATCCACTTTCGATCCTTCAGAGAATAGATTCCCATCTGTGCACTCGCATAATCGCTGTCATCTGAAGCTTTGTCCTCATATTCAGTATACAAAACAAGCGGTGTATTTTCGTTCACTATCATTCCATTGCTAATATATGCGCTATTTCCTGTAATTCCATAGCCAGGAAGTCTTAAAATTTCCTCTCCAGAAGAATCAAGAGCAAGAACCATATCTCCACCCAGCCAATTGTCTCTGCCTTCTCCTGTCGTCAGCACCAAATATTCATCTTCCGCGATTGGAAGGTTGTAAGCAAATTGCCCTCTCGGTGTAATACAAAGCTTACCATTCTGCATCGTACATACTGCATAGCGATCTGCGTAAATAGCATTTGTGTCCTGCTCTATTAACGGTTCTCCATTTGCATTAAAATATAATGTATTGGGATTTGTTCCATTCTCATAGACAACAATTGTATCTTCATCCAGATTAACAACATTCTCCTGCAAAACTGTATGCCCTCTTGACTCAGAAATGACAGTTCCGTTTGAAATCAGCAGAGTAACAATATTGTTTGGATTTATCGTATTAATTGTAACGCCATACATTGGGCCTGCATTTGTAATATCTATATAAGAAATCTCACCACCTTGTAGATCAACGGATGCCGTAACAATTGTCTCCTTTGTCCAAAAATTCGTGATTGTCAGAAGTCCATCAGCTGTAATTTGATACGTTAATGGCACACGGGTATCATCCTCATAATAAGTATCTATAAATTCTTTTGGAAGTTCTTCAGTTATATTATACTGACTGTCACAGGCATAATAATGATATATAGAAGAACCTTCCTGGTTCTCGATTAAGCTAATAATAACTTCTCCTGTCTGTTTATTTTCACATACAATACTAATTTTAGTTCCATTTGGCTCCCATTCTGCATTTTGTGCAAGCCAGTCCGCTTCCTTTAATTTTGGATTTAACATCAAATCTGTTACAATGCCTTGTCCATCTGCTGTCTCCCAGCTAAGCAGATTATTTGCATCAGTTAAGTATAGCCAATCACTGACAGTCCATACTGTTGCCATCGTATCAACATCAAACATTATATACTCATTTGTACTAAAATCACATCCTAGCACATAATTTCCAAACTCGTATTGTGCAGTAAATGACGGATGTTCGCCAAGTAACTGTCCATCACAATCATACACATAATCTTCGCTATAAATACGATCTCCTACTCGCCTGAATACCTGATTATCCTGTGTCAGTTCAATACCATTGATATTATATAACTTTCCTGATGAATAGAGTGTACTGTCGCTGCTTGTAAATACCGTATCTGACAACTGATTCCAGTAAGTATGAAACTCCTGACTAAGCTGCAATTCTCCGCCTACATACATCTGATAGCCCACCGTTTGAAGATTATTTATCGGTACTCGCTCTCCATTCTTTACAAGAACACACTTTTTCCCTGTTAACAATTTTCCAGAAATGGTAGTTTCAAGGCTGCCATCCCATGCATTATATACAGATACTGTACTTTCATCTGTCTGCACCATAAATTGATAGTTTGTTGCATGACTAAGCCAGCCTGCCTCATTTGTTGTTTCCTGTAATGCAGCTTCTGTTGTCTCTGCTTCTGTCGTTTCTGCCTGTGTCGTCTCTTCTTCTGTCGTCTCTTCCTCTGTCTCCCACTCAATTTCCGTTGTCTCTTCTGTCTGATATGGAAGCTGCATCGGAACATTTGAATGATCGATTCTATTGCGTCCTGTCTGAAAGAAGATTGCCGTACAAATTGCTGCTGCCGCGGCAAGTGTACCGCCTACAATAAAATATCCTGGCACACTTTTATCGCTCTGATAGTGCTTGTAATCCTCCGCCTCTAAGATAAAATCATCACGGATATCGCCCATCCACATCAAAATTTCTTGTTCCCGCTCTGCCATTTCAGGTGTTTGCTCTTTTGCATTTTTCTTAGACTTGCTTTCAAAATCATGCTTTTTCATAAACAGTGTCCTCCTTTCCACTTTGTTCCCAATAAACTCTAAAACGCTTTCTCATCTGATACAATGTGTTATAAACATTTTTTTCCTTTAAACCCATATGCTTTGCAATTTCCCGTGGTGTCTCCATGTACCAAAATCGAAGCACGAAAATCATCCGATCTGTTCTTGTCTGTTTTTCCAAAAATCCATTCAGACGCTGCACAAAATCATCTTTGTCAATCATACGGCTAATAGCGTCCTCACCGATAAGATCACCAACTTCCTGCTCAATCACACTAATTTTTCCATATCCGCGTTTCCATGCCTTATTATGAATTATCTTGTTAAGCGATAAATTTCTTGTAATTCTTGCGACATATGCTCGAAGCGAATCTGGTCTGTTTTCTGGAATGCTGCACCATGTTTTCCACCAAGTATCATTTAAACATTCGCTCACATCCTCACGGTTCTGTACAATTTCCCATGAAATCTGTCTGCAGTAATGGCCATAATTTATTTCAAGCTCTTCTATTGCAATCTCGTCTCGTATCCATAACAACCTTATAATGTCAATATCTGTCATCCCCCTGTCCTCTCTTTCTTCTCTACGGCTGTATGCATTCTAATATAATACCTTATACCATATAAGACAAAATCTATAAATAAATTTCTTACAAAATCAAAATTTTTTTTCAAAAAAAGACAGCTGGTTTTCACCAACTGTCTCGCTTTTACTTTTATTTTTGCTCTTCTTTATTATCCTGTGTGGCTGCGCTGTCTGTTTCTTCTTTAGGTTCTCTTGATGCAAACATCTCTCTTGAGAAGACCTGTGTATCTGCTTGCTGCTGATCTTGCTGGGTCATAACGATATGAACCTGCTCGCCTTCTTCTGCTTCCTGTGCCTCTAACTCACGTTTAGCCTCTGCAACTACAGAATCACCATTTGCCTCGTCTTCCTTCGGGATATACTTATCGAAGATTACTACCAAGAAGTATGACTGTAAAAATGCAATCAGACCATAGCTTAATAAGATCAACGGTGGGAAGAACAGACATCCCACGATAACAGCTATTGCAATAATAATCATTGCCAGGCTGCGGAAGATATGCTTTACACCGATGAACAGTGCATTTCTGAGTGTGAAGCGAATCTTATTGTAAAACTTTGCCTGAAGCGGATATACATAAACAAGTGTGATCAGATAAAGTAAGAAAATTCCAAGGAATACAATTCCAAGAATACGGCTAATCTGTGTACCCATCATAAAGTATGCATAAATATCATACAAGAAGAATACAAGAAGCAATGTCATGATGATACCGATCACACTTCCCTGTTTGAAGTTTTCCTTGAAGGACTTAAAGAAGCTTCTTACTGTGTACGACTCCTCATCCCTCACAAGTTTCAGTGTTACATAATACACCGCAGTTGATGCTGGTCCAATCGTAATGATCGGGATACAGCAGACAGCCCACAAAAGTGTCAGGATAAACACATCTACGAGTTTTCCCATAAACCGCCAAATTGGATTGTCAAGATTAAACAAGCTTCCCATTATAAGTACCTCTATTCCTTTTTCACATATTGCGCTGCGATCACGCAGACGCTCCCGGACGGCTATATTTTTTATTTGCCGCTCATAGATTTTATTATATATGAGGATTCCTAAAAATGCAAACGAATGATGCAGATTTTATGATTATTTTATACTAATCATACTATTTTCATTTCCATATCGCAAAAACTGTGTTACACTAGTATCATACTTCTTATACCACAGAAAGGCATGGATTAAAATATGAGAATTGAAGCAGATGACCCAAGCAAAAAACAACCAAAGAAGGAGGAATTTAACCCGGTAAAAAGTGAAAAACGCAGTTTTAAATCTGAAATTGCTAAAATGAAGTCAATGGGCTTTAAGGATAGATGGGAATATTTCTGGAGCTATTACAAGGTTCCAGTCTTTGTGATCATAGGTGTGATCGCCATTGTGATTAGTATCACCATGTCCGTAATCAGAAACAGCCGTCCATTTATCGTGCAGGTTCATGTTTATAACAACTACTTATCAGATAATGCTGATGTTGATTCCCTTGAAAAAGAATTTGCCGCCTATGAGGATATGAGCCTTAAAGACTATCAGATCAGTTTTAATCTGACAGAATATCTTGACTTTAGCGGATCAGACGAGGCTTCCTATACCTCTATGATGAAGGTAATGGCAATGGCAGCCGCCCACGATCTTGATGTACTCGGCGGCAATACTGCATTTGTCAATTATTATGGTGTCGGTGAGGAAGATAATACCTTATTTGCCGATCTCGAGGAAACACTTCCTCCGGCATTCTTCCAATACTTAAAGGAGCAGGATCGTATCCTTTACTTAAGCCGCACTGATGAAGCTGGCAAGGTCCTTGGCCAGTACGCAGCTGCAATAGACGTTAGTGATACTCGTATCGTAAATAAAAATTGTCTGTTAGGTACACCATGTTACCTTGGCATTGCTGTCAACACGTCAAGACTTCAGACTTCCATTGACTTTTTGGAGTGGATTTTTGATTATCAATAAATAAAAAAGTCCAATAGGCCGGATTAATATTCCGCCTATTGGATTTTTTTATTTTTTAATTGTACTGCTGTCATTTAATAGAATCGTTCCATATAAAAACAGCACGTCTGCATTTGCCATTTCATCTGATTCAAAATCAATTAATTCGCCTAATTTTTTTTGCGCGATATAACGGAGATCTACAACCACTATACTGCTGTAGGAATCAATTAAAAGAGGAATCAGACTGCTACCATAGGAATCACGAAAGACGATTAGATTTTTCTTTTCTGCTGCCTTAGGATTTTCAATCCTAAGAAGTGCTGATGGACCTGACAGGAAAAAATCATAAGGATCATAGCCTGTCAGCTTATCCTTGTCATAAACAGCGCCTGTCTTTTTCGTCTCATAATTATAAACCTGTGCCTGTGAAATGATTTCACTGTCTATATACATAATCTTGTCAGGTGTTACTTGAAGTGCCGCCTGACCGCTGTATACACCATAAAAAGAATCTGCTGCCTGACAAATATCATAGCCATCTGACAAAGTATCAATTTTCATATTTCTTTTTATCTGGTTGGCTGTTTCTATCAGTGCTTCCTGACGCCAATGACTGTCTGTAAAATAGTATGCCTCAAGAGACAGCGTCTGTGTAAGATCAATAAACTTCGCATATGGCATCCCATTTTCAAAGCATTTAAAAAACTTATCATAATCCATCACTGGATACCCATTTTTCGCCGCAAGATAATATCCTTTATCTGGTACTATTGCTGCATAAATTTCATGGCTGCCATTTTTTAAATACTGTGTATAGACATGCTCAAATGCATTAACTGCATGCAACACAGAAGCCTCATTGATTTCGCTTTCTATTGATGCCGCGTAACCGTCTGCAACATAAATTCCATGAACATCTTTTTGCTGATACAAAGAAAACAGCGCTTTCGTTTTTAGCTTTCTGAATGCCTCACGAAATGGAAACTGATCCTGACTATAACGCTCAAAGCCACTCATAAAGTTTCCCTTTCCCACACTGTCTTTTGTAAGCGCGGGAAGCTGTGCCAGACGTCTTCGCTCAGAGACAGATATCTGATTTGGCGTATGAAACCATGCTGCCAGGCAAAGTATTCCAAATGTAAGTCCTGTTATAAGCAATGTGACAATAGCATGTTGTTTTTCTTTTTTTATCATAAAATCTCCCCAATGCTTAAAACCTAAAATATAAAAATGGATTATATGAACCGTCCACCAAAAAGGCAGTTGCCAGCAAAAATAGTCCTACAAGCACAATCGGCATCACCCAATTAAGAATACTTCCTGCCTTTGTTTTCATAAATCTATTAAATGCTGTCACTGGCAGCGGTGTTGCTGCGATTGCTGCAAAAATAAGCAGCAGTCCATAGCTTCTTAGATAATACACACTTTGTACTGATATGACTGGCAATTTTCCTGCGCCAAACAATCCGCCTATTCGCTGCATAGCCTGTGGTATTGTGTCTGCTGAAAAAAGAATGAAGCTAAGTAAAATAATAAAAAGCAAATACAAATGTGAAATAATAGACGGCATTCGTTCCAGCCATTTTCCCCATAAAAATCGCTCGCACAAAAGAAGCACTCCAAAACCTGCTCCCCATAAGACAAAGTTCCATGATGCGCCATGCCACAGTCCTGTAAGCATCCACACGGCTATGACATTTCTCACATAAAGTCCAGTCTTTACGCGGCTTCCTCCAAGAGGAATATAAACGTAATCGCGAAACCAGCTGCCAAGACTGATATGCCATCTGCGCCAGAACTCCTTTACGTTGCGGCTAATCAGAGGATAATTAAAATTTTCTGGAAACTGAAAGCCAAAAATGCGGCCTAACCCAATCGCCATATCACTGTAGCCAGAAAAATCAAAGTAAATCTGAAGTACAAGCGCTGCCGCATACATCCACCAAGATAATATGCTTGGCTGCGATGTTTTTAGACAGATATCTGTCAGTTCTCCCAGTACATTTGCAATCAGTACCTTCTTGCTTAATCCTATCAAAAATCGCTTTATGCCTGATGCAGCAAGTGTGACGCTATGCTTTCTTTCCTGCAGCTCTCTTTCAATATCCGTGTATCGCACAATCGGTCCCGCAATCAGCTGCGGAAACAGCGATACATATGTTCCAAATGAAATAATGTTTCTTTGGGCTTTAGTATCTCCTCTCCAGACATCTACAGTATAACTGATGATCTGAAATGTATAAAAACTTATTCCTATTGGAAGAGACAGCTTAGAAAGAGGCAGTGACACACCTGGCAGCTGATTCACATTTTCAATTAAAAAATCAGCATATTTAAATATAAGAAGAAATGACAGGCTTACCGCCACAGATATCCACATTAGGATGAGTCCGCTTTTTTTATTCTGTTTTTTTTCAATCATAAGTGCAAAAACAAAACCACTCACAATTGACACAATCATAAGCACAATATAGCGCGGCTCTCCCCATCCGTAAAAAATCAGGCTGAACACAAAAAGCACTGCATTTTTCAATTTCCGCGGTGCTGCAAAATAGCACACCAGCACCGCCGGAAGGAAATAATATAAAAATGGAAGTCCGGAAAATAACATTTTATTTTTTTATTTTTTATTTTGGCTGACAGGTATTGTCTGGATTACCGCATACCTCTGTGAACGCAGCTACAGCATCGTCCATGCTGTAAAGCTCATGATCTGCCATAAAAAGCATAATAATATTATCCTTTGATACTACAGTCAGCTCATCTGCCTCTACACATACCCACTTGCGCGGATTAATTCCATCTGCCATTTTCTGTGCAATATCAGCTGCATCTGCCTTATCCTTAAGTCTAACAAGCACAAGTGAATATGCCTGTGAACCCATCATTGGCTCAGATACAATTGCTGCATCAAGCTTTTTCACATCATCCATCGTCAGACCTGTATAGGAAGATACTGCATACTCATCATCAAAATCAACAGTGTCAGTTTCCACATCAAAATCTGGTCCCTTGATTGCATACATCTTATCTAACAGCTCACTAAGCTCTGCATCTAACTGCAAAACGTTTTCATCAGTTGCTGCTGCCTCTGATTCACTCTCAGATAATGTCTCTTTTGTTTCTGTCTCTTTTTCTGTTTGATCCTCAGTCTGCGCTTCTGTCTTCTTTTCAGTTGCTTTCTCGGTTTCCTTCTCGGTTTTCTTTACGGTTTCCTTTTCATTTGCCACTGTGCCTGATGGCTTTGTTGACTCTGGTTTTTCAGTTCTGCCGCATGCGCTCATAGAGAGTGCTGCCGCTGTCATTAAAATAATAAGTCCTGTTTTTCTCATGATTTTCTCCTTTCATAAAACAAACAGGGACAGGGAATGTGACTTTTAACGCCGCATTACCCTGCCCCCGATGGCATTTAAACTTCTATCTTATTGTTTTCTGCATTGCACAATTTTATACATGCACCGCATATTTCCAATTCATTACAGTTCAACTGTTACCTTGTCAAGCTCCCAGATCTCGTCAACATACTGCTGGATGGTACGGTCAGATGTGAACTTTCCGCTGCATGCGGTGTTCATCATAACGATGTGTGCCCATCTTGTCTGATCCTGATACAGCTCGTTAATCTTCATATGTGCCTCATGATAGGACATGAAATCCTTAAGGATGAAGTATGTGTCTGCGCGGTCGCTGCTGTAGGTATTAAGCAGTGAATTGTAGATATCGCGGAACAGCTCCGGATCCTGTGGTGAATAGAAGCCATTGATTAACTGCATAAGAACCTGACGAATCTCCTGATTCTCGTTGAAGATCTGCATTGGATCATAGCCGCCATTCTTCTCATAATTGATAACCTCATCTGCGGTCATACCAAAGATAACAGCGTTGTCCTTGCCAACTTCCTCAAGAATCTCTACGTTTGCACCATCAAGTGTACCGCAGGTGATTGCACCATTTAACATAAACTTCATGTTACCAGTACCAGATGCCTCCTTAGATGCAGTAGAAATCTGCTCTGAAACATCAGCTGCTGCAAAGATGATCTCTGCATTTGATACACGATAGTTCTCAATGAAGACTACCTTAATCTTGCCGTTGATGGACTTATCATTGTTGATGACATCTGCTACAGAGTTGATCAGCTTAATGGTCAGCTTTGCACGGCGATAGCCTGCTGCTGCCTTTGCACCAAAGATGAAGGTATGTGGATAATACTCCATATCTGGATGGCTCTTTAACTCATTGTAAATGTACATAACGTGCAGGATGTTTAAGAGCTGTCTCTTATACTCATGCAGACGCTTTACCTGTACATCAAAGATGGAACGCGGATCAACGTCAATTCCGTTGTGCTCCTTGATATACTTTGCAAGACGAACCTTGTTCTGATACTTGATGTTCATGAACTCCTGCTGGCTCTTCGGATCATCTACAAACAGCTTAAGCTTTGAGATCTCCGGAAGGTTGGTAATCCATGCATCACTGATCTTATCAGTTACCCAGTTTGCAAGCAGTGGGTTTGCATGAAGCAGGAAACGTCTCTGTGTGATACCATTTGTCTTGTTGTTAAACTTCTCCGGCATCATCTGGTAGAAGTCCTTTAACTCCTGCTTCTCCAGAATTTCTGTATGAAGCTTTGCTACACCGTTTACAGAATAGGAACCTACGATTGCCAGATGTGCCATGCGAACCTGACCGTCATAGATGATTGCCATCTTTGCGATCTTCTCATGGTTGCCCGGGTAGGTAGCTTCGATTTCCTCTACAAAGCGGCGGTTGATCTCCTCAACGATTCCGTAAATACGCGGAAGCAGACGTGAGAACAGCTCAATCGGCCACTTCTCAAGAGCCTCTGCCATGATGGTGTGGTTGGTGTAAGCACAGCACTTTGTTGTGATTTCCCATGCAGCCTCCCATGTCAGATTCTCCTCATCCATAAGGATACGCATAAGCTCTGCTACTGCCATAGACGGATGGGTATCATTCATCTGGAATGCAACCTTCTCGTACATCTTTGTAACATCGCCGTTATGAGTCTTCTTATACTTATTTACAGCAGTCTGTAAGGAAGCTGAAATGAAGAAGTACTGCTGCTTTAAACGCAGCTCCTTTCCTGCATAGTGGTTATCATTCGGGTAAAGTACCTCTACGATATTCTTTGCCAGATTCTCCTGCTCAACTGCCTTCTGATAATCACCCTTATCAAAAGAATCCAGGTTAAAGGTATTGATTGGCTCTGCGTCCCAAATACGAAGTGTATTTACAACGTTGTTTCCATAGCCTACAACTGGCAGATCATACGGTACGGCACGAACAGACTGATATCCTGCCTGTCCAAAATGCTCTCTTCCTGTCTCGTCCTTTGTTACTGTTACGTAGCCGCCAAACTTAACCTCACAAGCGTACTCAGCACGGCGAATCTCAAATGGATAACCATCTCTTAACCAGTCATCCGGAACTTCTCTCTGATAACCGTCCTCGATCTTCTGTGCAAACATACCATACTTGTAACGGATTCCACATCCGTATGCCGGATAGCCAAGTGTTGCAAGAGAATCTAAGAAGCATGCTGCCAGACGTCCAAGACCACCGTTTCCAAGTGCCGGATCCGGCTCCTGATCCTCGATAGTATTCAGATCAAAACCGAGTTCTTCAAGAACCTCTTTTACCTCATTCTGTGCACATAAATTTAAAATGTTGTTTCCAAGAGCACGGCCCATCAGAAACTCCATTGAAAGATAATACAGCGTCTTTGCATCAGTGCGCTCAATCTCCTTGTGAGTTGCAATCCACTGATCAATAATATCATCCTTCAGTGCATAGGATACTGCCTGAAAAACCTGCTGCGGAGTTGCCTCATCGATGGTTTTTCTGTACAGGGTCTTTACGTTGTAGATGATCTGCTTTTTCAGCTCAGCCTTATCAATCGTTGTTTTCATTTCATCCTCCTTAGGTTTATTCCTTGCTGACAGTGAGTACAACAGTCTCGCCGTTGATGCTCCACTCCTTGGTGTAGCCGCTGATCTCACTGTCTGTCAGCTTATCTGCAAGTACATCTGCACAAATCTCATCTGCATACTTGCTGAAGATGGACTCAATCTTTGCATTGTCCTTGTAGCCTACTGTGATGTGATCCGTTACCTCGAATCCTGCTTCCTTACGCATCGTCTGGATCTTACTGATGATCTCTCTTACAAAGCCTTCTTCAAGCAGCTCTGGTGTTAAGTTGCAGTCTAATACTACTGTAACATCCTGATTGCTCTCTGTTACATAGCCTTCCTTCTGCGTCATATCGATCAAAAGGTCTTCCTCAGTAAGAACAACCTTCTCGCCATCAAAATCAAAGGTGACAGAACCATTTGCCTTTAACTCATCCATAGTGGCATTGCCGTCTACAGAAGAAAGGGCGGTACGGATCTTTCCAAGAAGCTTTCCGTACTTCGGACCTACTGTACGAAGCTGCGGCTTAAAGGTGTAGGTAGTAAATGAACGTACATCGTCTGTAAATGTAACTGTCTTAATATTTAACTCGTCTGCAATGATATCCTTAAAGAACTCGTTTAATGTAAATGGTGCCTTTACAAACATGTTTGCAAGCGGCTGACGGTTCTTCATGTTTCCACTGTTTCGGCATGCGCGGCCAAGAACAACAACCTTTAAAACAAGATCCATGTCTGCTTCAAGTTCCTTGTCTACATGTGCCTCATTTGCCTTTGGATAATCACACAGATGGATGCTCTCCGGTGCGGATGGATCTACCTTTACAACGATATTCTGATAGATCTCCTCTGTCATAAACGGAATCATCGGCGCTGCTGCCTTTGCAATTTCAGTCAGACAGGTATACAGCGTCATATAGGCATTCACCTTATCCTGCTCCATTCCCTTTGCCCAGTAGCGCTCACGGCTGCGGCGTACATACCAGTTGCTCAAATCATCAACAAATTCCTGAAGTGCCTTTGCAGTCTCTGGAATCTTATAGTTTTCCAGGCTGCTGTCGCATGTCTGAATCGTAGAGTTTAACTTAGACAAAATCCACTTATCCATAACGGAAAGCTTCTCATAATCTAATGTGTGCTCCATCGGATTGAAGTTGTCGATGTTTGCATACAGTACGTAGAAAGCGTAGGTGTTCCACAGAGTACCCATGAACTTACTGCGGCCTTCCTTTACTGCATCATCGTGGAAACGGTTCGGAAGCCACGGTGCGGAATTGGAGTAGAAATACCAGCGGATTGCATCTGCTCCGTGCTGGCGCAGTGCATCCATTGGGTCAACGGCGTTGCCCTTGGACTTACTCATCTTCTGACCGTCTTTATCCTGAATATGGCCAAGAACGATAACGTTCTTATAAGGTGCTTTGTCAAATAAAAGAGTTGAGATTGCAAGCAGGGAATAGAACCATCCTCTTGTCTGGTCTACTGCCTCACTGATAAAGTCAGCTGGGAAATTCTTCTCGAAGACTTCCTTATTCTCAAATGGATAATGATACTGTGCAAATGGCATAGATCCTGAGTCAAACCAGCAGTCGATTACTTCTGGTACTCTTGTCATCGGCTTTCCACACTTCGGGCAGGTAACATGAACCTGATCGATGAATGGGCGATGAAGCTCAATATTATCCGGACAGTCTGGTGACATCTTCTTTAATTCTTCCTTGCTTCCGATAGCATGCATATGACCGCATGAACACTGCCAGATATTCAGTGGTGTTCCCCAATAACGGTTACGGCTAAGTCCCCAGTCCTGAACGTTTGTCAGCCAATCGCCAAAACGACCCTTACCGATGCTCTCCGGAATCCAGTTGATGGTGTTGTTGTTTGCAATCAGATGATCCTTTACAGCTGTCATCTTGATGAACCAAGACTCTCTTGCATAGTAGATAAGCGGAGTATTACATCTCCAGCAATGAGGATAGCTGTGCTCAAACTTCGGTGCTGCAAAGAGCTTGCCTTCTGCTTCCAGATCCTTTAATACTTCCGGGTCTGCCTTCTTGACAAAAAGTCCTGCATATGGAGTCTCTTTAGTCATCTCACCCTTGCTGTCTACTAACTGTACGAACGGAAGATCATACTTTCTGCCGACCTTTGCATCGTCTTCACCAAATGCAGGTGCAATGTGAACAATACCAGTACCATCACTCATAGTAACATAGCTGTCACATGTCACAAAGAAGCCCTTCTTATTCTGCTTTGCAGCAACATCTCCAGAACACTTAAACAGCGGCTCATACTCCTTGTACTCAAGATCCTTTCCTTTATAAGTCTCAAGAATCTCATATGCCGGCGCATCCTCTGTCTTAAGACGGCCAAGTACGTTCTCAAGAAGTGCCTCTGCCATGTAATAGGTATAGCCATCTGCTGCCTTTACCTTGCAGTAGGTATCCTCTGGATTTACACAAAGTGCAACGTTTGACGGCAGTGTCCATGGTGTAGTTGTCCATGCTAAGAAGTATGCGTCCTCACCCTTTACCTTGAAACGTACAATTGCAGAACGCTCTTTGACATCCTTATAGCCCTGTGCAACCTCATGGCTTGAAAGCGGAGTTCCACATCTTGGACAGTACGGAACGATCTTAAAGCCCTTGTAGAGCAGTCCTTTGTCCCAGATTGTCTTTAATGCCCACCATTCAGACTCAATGAAATCATCGTAATAAGTTACATATGGATTTTCCATATCAGCCCAGAAACCAACGGTCTCGGAAAATTCTTCCCACATGCCCTTATATTTCCAGACATTTGCCTTACAGCGCTCGATAAATGGCTCAACTCCATACTGCTCGATCTGCTCTTTTCCATCAAGACCAAGCTCCTTCTCTACTTCAAGCTCAACCGGAAGTCCGTGTGTATCCCAACCGGCTTTTCTCGGTACCTGATATCCTTTCATGGTTCTGTAACGAGGGATCATATCCTTGATCGCACGGGTTACCACGTGTCCAACATGCGGCTTGCCGTTTGCTGTCGGCGGACCGTCATAAAACATGTACTCAGGGCAGCCCTCTCTCTCCTCGATACTCTTTTCGAAGATATGATGCTCTTTCCAGAATTTGGAAACTTCCTTCTCCCTCTCCACAAACTTTAAGTCTGTAGGAACCTTATTGTACAACATAGTTTTCTCCTTTCTCATACGCTACAGCGCGTATACCATCGCTGTATGATATATGCTTTCCGATAACGTTGGAATAACGTCCTGACTTACTTTAGCACTCTGTCATTAACAGACAGTCTATCATTTCAGTAGGCAACTCCGGAGTGATGTTCATCTTTTGCCCGCAGTATCCGCCTCTCATCCTTTGCGGTTCGCTGTCCTGCTTTATGCTTAGATTACTGTCTCCATCAGCGTCTTTTTGCCGTGCGGATTTGCTATAAATCCTGACTACACGACACACACGGTTAGTATATCGGTTTTTGAAAGCCTTGTCAAGGAATGTGTCCAGAACACTTTGATTTTCGCGGTTTTCGTATATTTTTCCATATTTTGGTTAATACTTTGGACAACATGATAAGGAGGTATTGATTTTCAAAATGACACACAGAAAAAAACTCACAATTTTTCTTTTAGCCGTTGCAACACTTTTCACATTTGTTCTTTTGATTCACCCATATCGAAAAAATGATTCTTCCCTGCTTTCTGATAAACTTTTACGCTTTCGCGTCCTTGCAGACAGCGATTCTTCGATTGACCAGTATGAAAAAAATGAATTGAGTAAAAAAATGATTACTCTTCTTTCTCCTGCACTTTCAGATATAAAGACAAAAGAAGAGGCACTCACACTTTTACGTGAAAGCCTCCCCTTTTTAAATGCTTACTGCAATTATGTGCTGTCCGATTATGGCACACAAAATTACGCCTCGTGCACACTCGGTTCCCATCTCTTTCCTTATAAAACATATGGAAACTATCAATTTCCAGCCGGTATATACGACACACTTCTTGTGACAATAGGAAGCGGACGTGGCTCAAACTGGTGGTGCCTTGCCTTTCCGCCTCTTTGCTTTGCCAATGAAGCTTTTATTGACGTGCCAGATTCTTCTAGTCAGACACTTTTTGATCTGCTTGGTCCTGACTTGTTTGATGAAATCTGCCAAAAAGAAAAGCCAAAGCTTACGCTCGGACTTTTCTTCTAGCTATTATAAATGATGTTGGGGTCAAAAGGTACTTTGCCCCCAACTGATATCCACGAATTGCTCCGTTGCTATGCAACTTTCGCAATTCTAAAAACATTCGGATTCGCTGATTTTCCTTGAAAATCGCTGCATCCTCATGTTTTTGCGGGTCCCAAGCTCAAAAACCTAATCGTGCAAGCACGAACGGCTTTTGGAGCTTTTGACCCTGGTATCTTATAAGTTTTTCAAAATATTTTCTTCCTGATTATCGATATGAATACTTATCGCTGCCTTTGCCCGCTCACACTCTCCTTTTATGATGGCATCAGTGATCTCTCTGTGCTCACGCCGCAAATCTTCACGCATATTCGCATCTTTAATATATTCAAAGCGATATCGATACATCTGCTCTCTTAGATTGTTTAAGAGCATATCTAGCTTTGGATTTTTTGTCGCCATATAAATGACTTTATGAAACTCTTCGTCCTTTTGCGCAATCAGGCGAAGATCGTTTCCTCTGCTTGCTGTAGCAAATGCTTCCTCTGCCTGACGCAGTGCTATACGCTCCTGCGGTGTGATTCTGGAAATGGCAAGACAGACAGCAAGACATTCCATTGCCTTTCGAACCTCTAATACATCCCTCACACTCTGCGCGGAGATTGTTGCTACCTGTGCACCCTTTCGCGGTGCCATCACAACAAGACCTTCCTGCTCTAATTTATGAATTGCTTCTCTAACCGGTGTACGACTTACACCAAGACGCTGTGCAAGTGCTACCTCGATCAAACGTTCTCCCGGTTTTAACTCTCCCTTTAGTATTTTCTGTCGGAGTGTTTCAAATACAACATCCCTAAGGGGGAGGTATTCATTTATCTGGAAATCCTCCATACGGACCTCTCTTTCTCACTCTTATTTTCTTTTAGTAACCATTTATGTAGTTACTGTTAATATGACACTCATTACCAATAATTTACTGGTGTCTCCTCGCGAACACGGTACAGATCTGTGACATAGACAAGCGGAACCTGTCCCCACTCTAGCAGAGCTTCTTTTGCGCGAAGTGCCATCTCATAATTATCAAACAGTGCAAATACGGTTGGACCGCTTCCACTCATAAGCGATATTAAGGCTCCATTTTCCATAAAGCGCTCCTTGATCTCTCCGATAATCGGATATGCCGGAATCGTAACACTCTCAAGCACATTTCCCATATATGGAAGCATGCCATAAAGATCCTGACGGCATATTGCATCTGCTAAACCATAAATATCAGGATGTCTTGTTGTCTCATCAAGACGCAGATTTTCATAGACAAATCGTGTGGAAACGGAAATTGCCGGCTTTGCAATGACAACGTAGCACGGCGGACATGCCGGCAGTCTTGTAAGTTCTTCTCCAATACCCTCTGCAAGTGCTGTTCCTCTCATCAAACAATATGGAACATCTGCACCTAATCTAAGTCCAAAATCCATCAATTCTTCTAATGTATAGCCCATATAAAAGATTCGGTTCATCGCATATAATACAGCTGCTGCATCTGCGCTGCCGCCAGCCATACCTGCTGCCACTGGAATACGCTTTTGAAGGCTGATGCTGACACCACCGCGAACAGGCTGACTTTCAAGCATCATGCGCGCTGCCTTATATGCAATATTATTTTCATTCACAGGAAGAAAATGCAAGTTGCTGGATATACGGATCTCCGGCTCCGGAATACGATAAACAGTAACTCTGTCAAACATGCGGATTGTCTGCATAATCATGCGAACCTCGTGATATCCGTCTTCACGTTTTCTGACAACGTCCAGACCAAGATTAATTTTAGCCATTGCTCTTAACTGCATTAAATCCATATTTTTTTATCACCCTTCTAAAAACTTGTACATGCTTTTCTTTTGTATACGGCTTGTACTTTGTATACATCATTATAATAAAAAAGAGACTCCTTTGCAAGTGTTATTGCAAAAAAGTCTCTGGTATGCAGCCCGATAGTTTGTGAAAGCCCTTCGGTGCAATGGTTTCGTTAATTTATAAAGAGCTGCTCATCTTTTCGAGGAGTCCCTCTGGTGCTTCTTCCATCTTTCCTGAGTCGCACAGTGCTGCCATCTTTGGATCTAGCGGCAGGTAGTCGATTACTGAGATGCCGTGCTCTGCTGCTACTTTTTCGATATGGCTTGTTCCAAACAAAAAATGCTTTTTTCCACAATCCGGACATACGAAGTATGACATATTCTCTACGATTCCAAGTACTGGAACGTTCATCATCTCTGCCATTTTTACTGCCTTTGTTACGATCATAGATACAAGCTCCTGTGGTGATGTAACGATGACGATTCCGGCTAACGGCAGGGACTGGAATACAGTCAGTGCAACATCACCTGTTCCTGGCGGCATATCAACAAACATGTAATCTACATCACCCCAGCAAACCTCTGTCCAAAACTGTGATACTGTTCCTGAAATGATTGGACCTCTCCAGACAACTGGATCTGTCTGATCTTCAAGCAAAAGATTTAAGGACATTACCTTAATTCCATTTTTTGTTACCTCTGGAAGCAGTCCGTCATCATTTGCAACGGCATGATCATTTAAACCAAATGCTGTCGGGATTGATGGTCCTGTAATATCAGCGTCCATAATTGCTGTCTTATAACCTTTGCGGTTCATTGCAACTGCCAGCAAAGAAGTCACCATGGATTTTCCAACACCACCCTTACCGCTGACAACACCAATTACCTTCTTTACACGGCTGTGTGCGTTTTCCTTTACCTGCATACTCTGTGGACCCTTTGCTGTATTCTGACTGCATCCCTCGCAGGAACTTTTTCCACATGTTCCCTTACTGCTGCATTCACTCATTTTAATTTCCTCTTTTCTTTCTTGATCAGTACATTATTAGTAACTATTCAGAATTTTATTTACATAACTCAAGTTTGCATGAATCTGAATAGTTACAATCATTATATCAGACATTCGCAAGTTTGCAATGCTTATGTTCTTCAAAGCTTGTATCTTGCGTATTCACCATCTTCAAAGCTCTTCCAGATAAATAAACCATTCTCAAGCGTCATATAACCATTTTTGCTTCCATTTTTCGGGATTGAAACGGAACCTGGGTTAAAGAACAGCCCTCCGTCAGTCGGTTCTGTGATTGGAATATGTGTATGACCTGAAAGCACCACATCTTTCTTTTGAAGCGGCGGAAAGCTTTCGTCTTTTCTGAAATCTTTTCCATACACATGACCATGTGTCAGATAAATCACGCGATCTTTTTCCATGATCCAGCTGTAATCAGCCATAATCGGAAAATGAATGAGCCACTGATCTACGTCTGCATCACAATTTCCTCTAACGCAAAGAATACGGTCGCTGATTTGATTTAACAGATCACACACTCGCTGCGGATCATACTCTTTTGGAAGTGCATTTCGTGGTCCATGGTACAAAATATCACCTAACAGTATCATTCTGTCTGCTTTTTCATTTTGATATGCATCCATCAGTTTGCTGCACCAGTAGGCAGAGCCATGGATGTCAGATGCAATTAATAATTTCATTCTCTTTTTCCTTTCGTTAAACAATAGTTGAATTTTTCTTTAAATTCTTTTATAATGTGATACCGAACTTATTATACCACATTAGGAAGGGAGTTACATTATGCGCATTCGCACATTTTTCAAAAAAATAGTTGCCTGCACGCTGTCAGCGGCTATTCTTCTTTCTCCAGCCTCTGCCCTTGGCGCTGACATACAAACAGATATGACATCTAGTGAATCACAAGATACAGAATCTGCTGCAAATGAAACAGAAGATCTCTATGGTGTTGAGGCTTACGCAAATCTGGAAGCTATTTATCAGAATTTCCCACAGCGAATTAATGACGAAAACAATCGTTCTGAGAATGTCACTAATGCAGGTTTGTGGATTCAGTCACAGCTTGAAAGCTATGGCTATGAGGTTTCTACACATGATTTTACTCATTTTAACTTTACAGGAACCAACTATTTTGTCACTAAGCCAGGTAAGTCTGACAAGACAATCATAATCGGTGCTCACTATGACAGTATGCCAACTGCCGGTGTCGATGACAATGGCTCTGGAGTGTCAGTTCTTCTTGAGCTTGCCCACCGTTTTTATGATATGGACACACCCTGTACTTTGCAGTTTGTATTCTTTGACACAGAAGAATATGGTGCATATGCCGGTTCAAGCTGCTTTGTCTACACCTACCTGATGACAAATAACCTGCTTGATGATGTGCTTTGCTGCATCAATATTGATTCCATCGCAGGCGGTGATCGTCTCTATGGTTATGGCGGTGAATATGATGAGGACGGAAAGCTTACTCGTGAATGGGTCTATGACGAAGCTAATCTTATTGCAGATGATCTAGGACTTGACCTTTACACACTTCCAGAACAAGTTACTGAGTTTCAGTCTCCGACAAGACTTCTTGGAAGTGACAGCTACTATTTTGCAAAGGAGGGCATTCCTTACCTTTATATGGAAGCAAGTCTTTGGTGCAATGATGACGGAACAGGCGGCAATGATGAAACACATTTAACGTGCCACTATCAGACAGCAAATGAAGCATTTGCCTCCACCGGCGGTCAGATCATGCATACAGAATTTGATGATCTGAATCGTTTAAATGAACTGCTTCCTGGCCGTGTCCAGAAAAATCTGCATGATGCAAGCGCAATCGTAACCGGAATGCTTCTTGACATTTCTCCAAACACAGAGGCAGGAATTGCCGCAGGCAAGGCTGCTGCAAGCGCTGCTACACAAGAGGAGTCGTCTAGCACTGATAACTCTATCGAGGAGAACTTCTCTGAGGACAGTTCATTTGAAAATGATACTTCTGAATCTATTGAATCTGAAACACAGAATGCTTCACTTGATGAACCAAACGAAAGCGCAGCGCCAGTCATCGAGAGCGATCATAAATTTATGACCGGACTGTTTGCTGCCGCTGCGATTGTATTAATTCTATTTGTTGTTTTTCTTTTGACTGCTGCTCTTACTGCAAACCAAAGACGCCGTAAGCGTATCCGCCGTTTTGGAGAAGACTATAAGAAGAAAAAATATTAACGTCGTATTACTTACCATATACCTTTAGCTGTGACAATGCCGGGAACGGAGACGGATCATCTGCCTTGATCAGTTCCTCAAGCTGTACCCAGCGAACTTTCTTGGGCGGGAATGTAAATTCCTGCCCTTCGTCTGTCTTAACAAGATCACAAACCATTGTAGTATCATCTGAGAAACGTACAGTTGCCTTTGTCCACCATGCATCGTGTGGGAAATCTGCACGTGTATAGATTTCGATACGATCGGTTGTTACTTCTCTTCCAAAGTCAACACGCATTGTTGCCTGTGGATTTCTGTTGATTCCCCAGGAACCATATGGCCAGTAGCCATGAGAATGATTTGAGGTTACACCGTCAATGGCATTGCGTGCTGCAAACACAGACTCACCGCGAGTCTCAACATTTGCTGTTGCGTGCGGATAGCAATTAGTATCTCCGTGCTGATCCATCACATTTACTGCCAAATTGCGGTATGATTCGTATTCCCACTCTCTTGCCTTTCTGGCAGTGACCAAATGACTCTCACCTGAGAAAATCTTCGGTGAATAGCACACCTTCTTTTCTCCAAATGGAATCTCATAAGAAACCTCGCCTGTCACATAGACAAGTGCCTCGCCTAATGCATCATCTGCCTGAAATACATAAAATGCCGGAGTCTCATCTGCCAAAAATACAACGCGATCCCCTTCTTCATATGTACGTGAAACTGGTAAGTTTACTTCCTTTGTTCGAACAGCCTCTGCAATAATTGTTCCTTCTTTGTTAATTACCTGTACCTTAATCATAGCTGATTTACCCATACTTCCATCTCACCCTCACCACGGTTTGCCCATGCATAGTAAGGGATGAAACGAAGTTCCTTTCCTTCATATACTGGCTTTTGCCATGTTTGATATAAGCCATTTTCTACTGTTACCGGCTTCTTTGTTTTTGCGTTTACACGCAGCATAATCATCGTAAAGCCAAGCTCATCTGTCTTTTCTTCAGTAAAGACGGCATCTGGCTTTACTCGCACAAGCGGCAATCCCTGTCCATTGTCAGCTTCCTCTAAGCAGTAAACAACCGGTCCTCTCATGATGGCAACCTTGCCCTCATCCTGACGAACTCTGCTGTCTGCCTGCATTACCTTTACCTTCATCGCAAAGCGAAGCTTTAACAAATCCCCTTTTTTCCACTCACCACTGACATACAGATAGCCGTTTTCCATACGGCACTCCTTGCCAACAGCACCTTCCAGTTCAAAATCTTCACCGCACCAGCCTGGAATGCGAAGTGCTACTGTCATTGTAACTGGCTGTTCACTCTCTACCTTGAGTGTCACATCTCCGTCCCACGGGAAGCCAGAAGTAATAACAACCTGCGTCTTCTGTCCGTTTACCTCTTTTTCAACAGTACCGCCTGCATACAAATGTACCCACAAGGTATCTTCATTTTCTGTGTATGCATAGGAACCAATAGAACTGATCACTCTTGCTAAGTTTGGCGGACAGCAGGCACAGCCAAACCACTTTTGACGAACAGGTTTTACATGCTGCTTGCCTGGATCATCGTGACAGCTTCTTGGATTGACAGATAACGGATTGACATAGAAAAAGCTCTTTCCGTCAAGTGCCATACCGCTTAAAACGCCATTGTGAAGCGCCAGCTCCATAACATCTGCGTATTTTGAATCTGGATTCATCTCAAGCATACGGCGGGCAAAGAAAACAAGACCAATAGATGCACACGTCTCAGCATAAATAGTATCATTTGGCATATCGTAATCAAATGTAAATGCCTCACCATGATGCGTCTGTCCGATTCCTCCAGTCACATACATCTGCTTTGTAGTGATGTTATTCCAAAGCGTCTCGCATGCCTGATACAAGGAATCATCTCCTGTCAGTCTTGCCACATCTGCCATACCAGAGTATAGGTAAACGGCGCGAACAGCATGACCCATCGCTGTTTTTTGCTCTCTCACTGGCAAATGTGCCTGATAATACTGATAGCGGATCTTTGTCTTCTTTTCCTTTTCTGTAACCTTGCCCTCACTGTCAAAGTAATACGGCTGCGTACCTCTCTGGTTGACAAAATATTCAGCCAGCTTTTTGTATTTTTCATCACCCGTAACCTCATACAGACGGACAAGTGCCATCTCTGCAATCTCATGACCAGGATAGCCCTTACATTTGCCTTCTTCTGTTCCAAAATATGATGCGATGAAATCAGCGAAGCGCATTGCTGCCTTTAACAGCTTATCCTTACCAGTTGCCTGATAGTAAGCGACAGCACCTTCTGTTAAATGGCCAAAGCAGTACAGCTCATGATGATCCTTTAAGTTTGTGAACATCTTATCCATACCATTAATAATATAGTAGGTATCAAGATATCCATTTTCAAGCTGTGCTGCACACACAATATCAATTGCGCCGTCTGCAATCTTTTCAAGCTCTGGATCTGGATGCTGTGTCAATGAATATGCAACTGCCTCAATCCACTTTGAAAAATCACTGTCCTGGAACACAAATCCATAAAACTTATCATCATCAGGATGTCTTGGATCATCTGGAAGTGCCTCAAAACCACGAAATGTATACGTTGGCTCCTGATACCTGCTTCCAAGCTCTCTCTTTTCTTTATTCATCCGTCCTGCTACTTTAAAATTATGCATGCAGTAGCTTGGTGCTGCCTCTGGTACTCTGTCGTTTAACGTTTCCCACTGATAAGGAATTACTTCCTTTCTTACCAACTCCATCTCTGGCTTCCAAAAGCCATCATCAAGCTGAATACGCTTTAGACTGATCGGTTTACTGAATTTGGTGCTGTCCATTTTTCATATCCTCCCTTTCTGCACTTACGCACTTATTCCAGTCCTGCCTTTTGTCTGGCCTCGTGTACCTGCGCTGCCTGCTCGGCCTGAAGCTGGAACATATAATCTAAGTTAAAATTCGCATTGCCATTGCCGATATTTCCTGATTCTGCAATTGCTCTGGAATATTTACTCCACGGATAAGTTGTAATGATATCAAAATAATCGGTGACACGTACACCGCCAAGGCGATAATCTGTCACAAGTGTTTCCATATCAAAGTCAACGATTCTTGCTCCCTTAAAATCCTTCTTAATTGTTACCTTTGCCATGCCTCCAAGAAGAGTTGCCTCTTTTCGCTGCAAGGACTGAAAGTTTCCAAGTGAGTAGTAAATCAGCATTTTTCCGCCATCCGGACGATCTATGTAATCAATTGGCTCTACAACATGAGGATGCGTTCCTATTACAAGATCAACTCCTTGCGCTGCCAGAAAAGTTGCCTGCTCAGTCTGAGAAGCATCTGTTCCCAAATTGTACTCGGTACCCCAGTGTGGAAACACAATCACAAAATCAGAGGCTTCCTTTGTCCTTTGAATTAATGTTGCCAGACGATCATAGTCAAGCATATCGACAAGATATTGTCCATCTGCATTATAATCTCCCTTGCAGTTTAAAATATCTGTATAATTGATCATGCCAATTTTTATGCCATTTTTCTCAATTACGTGAATCTCGTCCCGTGTCTCCCAACTGTCATGAATACCAAGAAGCGTCAGCTGCGGATAATTGGTTCTAAAAAAATCAACCATATAAAGACTGCCGACCTTTCCTATATCAAGGACGTGATTTGTTGCCGCAAGTACAACGTCAAATCCAGCATTTGCAATTGCTGCTGCTACCTCAGTACGGACATTAAAGCAAGGATAATCTTTGATTCCCCACTGATCACCGCCAATGACACACTCCTGATTGATGACTGCCAAATCAGCTGCCTGTACAATATCTCTGACATAAGCAAAATTGTAATCGTAATTAAAGCTTCCATCTGCCTGAAGTCCGCTCATTGACACATCATAATGCATAAGATTATCTCCGACTGCGACAAGACTTACATATGTTGGCTTTTCTGACTTAACATCTCCGATCACAACATTATGTGCCGACTCAGCCTTAGAAGAAACATCTGCCTGTGTCTGCGTCTGTGTTTCTTCTTTTTCAATGACTGTGCTTACAATACTTTGTTCTTCAGTACTTTCTGTTTGTAATTTGCTCTCTGATTGTGAATCACTTTCTAATTGTGACTCAGACTGTGACTCACTTTCTGTCTGCGATTCCCCATTAAATGCATATGCCCATTTCGCATCCTTGCTTGATTCTAACATTTGCGGAATCCGTGCGTTCTCCTTACGCATTTCCTTATGATATAACCCATTCATAAAAAGGATTATTCCGCCCACACCAACTATAATTACTGCTGCTACTATGAGCCACGAAGTTACCAGCCAATGAAAACGGGCCTTCTTTCGTTCTTCTCTCTTACCTGCCACTTTCTTTTCCTGCTTATCAATACTTTCTAATACTTTTTATTCCAATCCAAAAGCCTCTGCCATGCGATCATATTCCTCATCGGTAATCACAACTACACTTCCGTGACGCTTCATAGTCTTTCCCATATCAAATTCTGACTCATCAAGAGGCTTAAAATCCATTGTCTTCAAGCTGTCGCACACAAGTGGAAGATATCCTTTATGAGAAGCAAACCTGTCAATGATCAGACACCACTTTTTCTGATCTTCTAAATAATAGATTTCTGGTCCCTCTACTCCATAAATTGCCTCCAGATTTGGGACAGGGCGATCTGTAAATGATTCTTTATTTAAATCTGGTGCTGTATCAGTTTTAATATTCTTTGTCGTCTCATCCTTTGAGAAACGGTAATATACGCCATCGTCATACACCATCGTAGAATCAATAACATGATTATCCTTCTCAAGATACACCTGTGCCTTAGTAAATTCATGAAAATCCTTTGTTCTTGCGGCATAAATGCGCTGCTTTGGCTCTTTATCACCATCTAACTGTACCATAGATGCCCAAAATACAAGATAATTATCCTGCTGTCTGTCATAAATTGCCTCAGGTGCCCATGTACATCCTGCCTCTGGCACTGATACTTCTACTAATACCGGCTTACTCCAATGAATGAGGTCCTTCGACTCCATAACAGCCAGATTTTTGCTTCCGGTTTTAACTGCTGCATCCCATCCTCTGCCATTTGCAATGCAAAGATCTGTCGCAATAATTACAAAACCACTTCCGTCTGCCTTACGAATCAAAAATGGATCACGCAGACCACACTCTCCAACTTCTGAGCAGATTACTGGCTTTCCATCATGAAGATCCTTCCAGTGAAGACCATCCTTGCTCAAAGAAAAATAAATTTGCTCGCCCTGCGGCTGCTCTCCGATAAAATGTGTAAATAAGTATGCCATATCAAACCAGTTCCTTCCACATTATGTTCTCTTTTTCCCTGTCTTTTTCACAGGACATGTTCTTTCGTCAGTATAGCACAATTTTCATCATGATACAATTCTTTCATGACGAAAATAACAACTATCTTCTTTCCAAAACGCCAGAAGTATGCTACACTGAAAGCAGTCTTACAAAACAGGCATAATCAATTCTTTGCCTGGGAATGAAAGGAGTTTTTTTACCATGTTTCAACAGTTACTTGGGGAGTCTGCCAGCCCCGTCATTGCCTTCATCGGCATACTGGCCGCATTCTTTCTTACGTGCGTGTCACTTGCAAAAGGCAGCGCTCATCTTCCAAAGGATCAGGGGCGTGAATTTGCCGTAGGAGGTGCACTCTCTGCCGGAAAACCAAGAGGTGCCGGACTTATTTTCGTTCTTGTTTTTGCTATTACTTCCGTTTTATTCGCACATGTTGATCCAGAGATGATTATCTATCTTCTTCTTTTGATCTGCTGCATGATGACTGGATATCTTGACGATGCTGCAAAGACCTCATGGGGACGCTTAAAGAAGGGCATTCTTGATTTTCTTGTTGCTCTTTTAGTAACATTTACGTATCTTCATTTTAATGGCAATCAGATCACTCTTGCACTGACTGGATCTAGCTTTTCTATCCCAGCTCCTGTTTTTGCAATTCTTTCTATCGCGCTGATCTGGATTTCTATTAATGTAACCAACTGCGCTGATGGTGTAGACGGTCTGTCTGGAACATTAACGATTATTACGATCATGACCTTCTACTTTGCAAACCAAATTTTGGGACGCACTGGAGATTTTGATTATTTAAGCTTACTGTTTGTTGTCTGCCTGCTTGGCTATCTGTGGTTTAATGCTACACCAAGTAAGATGCTTATGGGCGATGCAGGTTCCCGTGCTATGGGACTTTTCATTGCAATCGCAGCTCTTAAGTGCCATGATCCGTTCCTCTATATTTTGGCTGCACTTGTACTTATCATCGATGGTGGTCTTGGTCTTGTAAAGCTAACATTAATCAAAACGATTCATGTCCATATTTTAAAGAATGTGCGCACACCAATCCATGATTTTGTGCGCAAGACAAAGGGATGGTCTAACACACAGACTGTTTTTCGTTTCGCTATCATTCAGATTATTCTGTCTGTAGCACTTATTTACCTGATTATGTTATAAGATTTCTAATAAAATAAGAAGAAACTCTTATTTCATACGGATCCAGCCATAAAAATATGATTGCGATCCGCAAATACATTGAAACATTATTTTATTATGCGAAAGGAGATTTCGTTATGAAATTACCGAATTACTATGAGGATCCTAATACGCTCCATGTAGGTACCTGTGAAAACCGCAGCTACTACATCCCATACGGTCAGGATCTAAACAGCCACGCTACATTACTTTCTGGTGACTGGCGCTTTGGCTACTACCCATATCCGGAGGCTGTTCCAGCTGATTTTATCAATCCGGATTTTGATGATTCCTCTATGGATACCATCCCGGTTCCTTCCTGCTGGCAGTGCCACGGATATGATTATCATCAGTATACTAATGTAAATTATCCAATTCCTTTTGATCCGCCGTACGTTCCAAAGGAAAATGCAAGCGGTGCATACCGCACTACCTTCACACTCTCAGCTGAGGCTGCAAAACAGCGCAATTTCCTGTATTTTGAGGGTGTTGATTCCTGTTTCTATGTATGGGTTAACGGCAAATTTGTCGGCTACAGCCAAGTTTCCCATTCTTCCAGCGAATTTGAAATTTCTTCTTTTGTTAATGAAGGCACAAACACACTGGCAGTTCTTGTATTAAAGTGGTGTGACGGCACATATCTTGAGGATCAGGACAAGCTTCGTATGTCAGGTATTTTCCGTGATGTTCTGCTTTTAACTCGTCCTAAGAGCTTTGTTCGCGACTATACTGTACGCACATTCTTAAAGGATGGCGGCGCTGGTGTAGTTCGTGTAAGTGTTGAAGCTGATGGTGAGGTTTCCCCAGTTCTTACTCTTTGTGATGCTGACAAAAATCCAGTTGGTGAAGCTGTCTTAACAGATGGTGTCTATGAGTTTACTGTTTCAAATGCAAAGCTTTGGACTGCTGAAACACCATATCTGTACACCTTAACTATTTCCACTGCTGATGAAGTGATCACTCAGGCAGTTGGTATCCGTGAAGTTTATATCAAGGATGGCGTTGTTTATTTAAACGGACAGAATCTTAAGTTCCGCGGAACAAACCGCCATGATTCAGACCCAGTGACTGGATATACTATCTCTAAGGAGCAGGCAATCCGCGATCTGACTCTTATGAAGCAGTTTAACTTTAACGCTATCCGCACAAGCCACTATCCAAACGCGCCGTGGTTTACAGAGCTTTGTGACCGTTATGGTTTCTATGTTATCGCTGAGTCTGATATTGAGATGCACGGATATTTAAGCACCTATCACAGTGACCGTGAGAACACATTAGGACTGCTTGATGAGGGCGGTGTCTTCACTGAGGCTGTTTTAGACCGCGTTCAGAGAAATGTTATCCGCGATAAGAACCATCCGTGTGTTTTAATCTGGTCTCTTGGAAATGAGGCTGGCTTTGGCTATGCTTACCAGAATGCCGGACGCTGGGCAAAAGAGTATGACCCAACACGTCTTACTCACTATGAGTCTTCTACATGGGATCACTCCAATCGCTTTGATAAGAGTATGCTTGATCTTTACAGCCGTATGTATGCTACTACTGAGGAAGTTGACAGCTACTTTGCTGAGGAAGGTCCGAAGAAGCCATTTATCCAGTGTGAGTTTGTTCACGCAATGGGTAACGGCCCTGGAGATATCGAGGACTATTATCAGCAGATTATGAAATATGATGGCTTCTGCGGCGGCTTCGTATGGGAGTGGTGTGATCACGCAGTTAATCAGGGTGTTGCTGAAAATGGCAAGACAATGTATGGTTATGGCGGCGACTTTGGCGAGTATCCTCACGATGGAAACTTCTGTATGGATGGACTTGTATATCCAGACCGCACACCGCACACTGGTGTTTATGAGTGGAAGAATGTTGTTCGCCCTGTTCGCGCAAGACTTGTTGACGCACACAAGGTAACTCTCGCATTAAAGAACATGCTTGATTTCACTGATATGGCTGATGCTATTACTCTTTCCTATGAGTGTAAGGCTGACGGAGAGCTTCTTTGCTCTGGTGAAATTGCCGTTCCTTCTACTGCTCCGCACACTGAGTCAGAGGTTACAATTCCTGTTACTCTGCCAAAGACAGCAGCTGACTGCTACCTGAAGCTGACTTACCTTACAAAAACTGCTCATGAGCTTGTACCAGCTGGACATGAAGTTGGCTTTGATCAGTTCTTATTATCTGGAAGCGCTGTTCGTCGCCTGAATACTGTTACTGATGAAGCTACTGCTCCAACTGTTACAGAGGGTGATCGTTTCCTGACAGTAAGAGGTGAAGGCTTTACTTATCAGTATGATACATTTACTGGTATCTTCTCATCACTTGAGCGTGGCGGTGAAACTATCTCTATGGATTACAGCATTTTCCGTGCACCAACCGATAATGACCGCAACATCCGTGAAGAGTGGGAGCGTGCAAATTATCATCACAGTCAGACACGCACCTACACAACAGAGTATGCAGTTGACGGTCAGACAGTACAGATCACAAGCACCGTTAATCTGTGTGCAGTTACTGTTCAGTCTATCATGAAGTTCACTGTAATCTGGACAATTGATGGTGCTGGTACTATTACATGCAAGATTGATGCAAAGCGCAATACTGATATGCCGTATCTGCCAAGATTTGGTGTTGAGCTGACACTTCCAAAGAGCTGGCAGCAGGTTTCTTACTTAGGATATGGTCCTCAGGAATGCTATATTGATAAGCATCATCTGGCATGGTTCGATGCATTTGAATCTACTGTTGAAGCTATGCATGAGGATTACATTAAACCGCAGGAGAACGGAAACCACTATCATTGCCGCAAAGCTTCTGTTGGAAATGGAACAAACGGTGTGACAGCATTCGCTGCAACCAGCTTTGATTTCTCTGTTTCTAACTACTCTGATTATGAGCTGGCAGTAAAGAAGCATAATTATGAGCTTGAGGAAAGCGATTTTGTAACCATGCATCTTGACTACAAGAACAGTGGTGTTGGAAGTAATTCCTGTGGACCGCAGCTTCTGCCGCAGTATCAAATGAACGACAAGGAATTTGAGTGGGAGTATCAGCTGAAGTTCTGATGATAAGACGTGCTGCCCGGTAGATTATGAATGCTGCCCGGTAGGTCTACAAATGCTACCCGGTAGGTTATGAATGCTACCCGGTAGGTCTACAAATGCGGTTCGACGAGTGTTTTGTCGGCCTCTCTTTTCCGCAGGCACCTTTCACGTTACTTGTTATCATACATTACTTTGAAAGTCCTGCTACAACGTTCGGCCTTGTAAAAGCAACTCGTCTCACCGCCTAGGTAGGTTACGAGTATTTCACTATAATATTAAAAGATACCAGAGTCAAAAGGGCAGAAATCCGATGCTAGCTCACTTGCAAGCGGATTTCTGATCTCTTGACTCGCAAAAAATATTTTGATCCAGATATCATTAAAAAAAAACCATATCAAAAGAGATGCTATTCCTCTACTGATATGGTCTTTTTTCGTTTAATTATTAAGTAACCTCAAGTAATACTCTTCAAAATCATTTTTATTTCGAGTAGGTTGGTGTCTCGTCTTTTCCTTTATAATCAAATAAACCGTCGTTTTTTTCTTCTAATGCTTTGATCATGTGATAGGTGTATTCATTATATGGGGTTGGAATGCCAAGTTCTTTGCCCATGCGCATCAGCACACCGGAAAACATGTCAATCTCTGTATGGCGTTTTGCGTCTAAATCCTGCAGCGTGGAGTAACGAGCGGATGGCATGACAGGAGAACCTTTTGCAGATGACTCGATTTTACTAAATTCAATTCCTTTTGCAGCAGCAATTGCTTCTATTTCGCTGCGAAGTCCTTCACTGATCGCTTTCATATGAACACTATCGCGATAGCAGCCTACACCCGCACCGAGAATTGCCTGTGGAAGATTATTGCAGACATTCAGCCGAAACTTGCTCCAGATCTCCTCGCGGATATAGTCAGTTACGCGATAGCTTATATCACTCTTTTCAAAAAGATCGCAGACTGCTTTGACTCGTTCACTTTGAAATGGTGATTTATACTCTCCAAAAATAATGCCAATTGTGGACTTGCGATCAAAATGATAGCCGTCTGGCTCTTTGTGGGATGCCACTTTGATCAAAGCCGGAAGAATATGGGACATGCCAATCTTTGCTCCTATTATTTCTTCGCTGTCTACACCATTCATCAGACTCATGACAATCGTGTTCTGGCTAGTTGCCTGTTTGATTGTATCTAATGCGGTCGGCAATGCGCCATATTTTAATGAAACAATTAAAAGATCAATATTGTCTGTTTCCTGGAAAGTCCATACCTCTGGATGATAGGTCACTCCATTTATAGTACAGCCTGCACTCTTAAGACGTGCGTTTCGTTCTCCCTCTGCGATTACGCCAAGACGAATCTCCCTGCATCCTGAAATTCCTTCTATTACATATGAGCCTACCGCTCCTGCTCCTAAAATTGCTACTTTTTTAATTTCCATAGTTTTTCTCCTTTGTTATCTATTCCTCTTCCAGCATTACTTTACAATCTTTAATCTGGCAAGCAATTCCATATTTAAGAATCCGCTTTACCCCCGCCTGATACAATGTTTCTGTGTAATTTTTTTCATCTATCTGCTTTAAAGCTGCCTTACAGTCACTTTCCATTGACTTTCCTTCTTCAGTATACTTCACTTCAATTACAATTCCAGTATCTGAATCATCAATTTGAATCAGTATATCACTGAATCCATTGCCAGATTCTCGATTTGATGTTACTGTCCATCCATCCTTAAAGCTTAGAATGCCAAGCAGAATACCATGATAAAAATTCTCTCTGATCGCCTTTCGCACAAAAGTATCTCTCACGCTGACCGTCTTTGACATATATGTGGCAAAAATCTGTTCAACCTGCTGTGCTTGTCCATTAGCCAATGCCTGACAAAATCGCTGCACCATCTGGCCATCTTTTTTAATATCCTGCCGAAACTTAACCAGTATGTGCTCTGTAATGATATTTCTCACTTCCCTATTCGGTATTACAAGATTGTAACGATTTCCATCCGCTTTTCCTCGTTGTGTAAGATAGCCTGTCATAAAAAGTGTACCCCATAAATTTTCAGATGTATTGTACAACTCCTTATAGGTGATAAACTCGTTAATCTCTTTCTGAACTATTTCTCCGCTGATTAATCGCTCTAGCTCAATTTTTGTAAGCGTCTGCTGCCCATTCACACTATCAATAAAATGTTCAATTACATCGTTTCCACTCGTATTTAACCAATAGTTTTTAGGTTGTGCTTGTTCATCTTTCAAAAGATCACGACAATAATTGAGCACATCCCATGGACAATACACGTCTGCTTTTCCGAAACGATATCCATCATACCATTCTTTTACTTCAGTATAATGAGTTTCCTGCCCATAATATTGCAATATCGACTTTACCTCACTGTCGGTAAATCCAAATGCCTCATCAAAATCGCTGTCTGTAATCGAACAGACCTTAAAATTATTTAATCCAGTAAAAATACTTTCCTTTGCGACTCGCAGACACCCAGTCAGCACAGCAAATTTCAGACTATCGTTCGTTTTTAATACATTTTCAAAAAGCCCCCTAATCAAAAAAACCATATCTTCATAATAACCATTTTCGTTGGCTTTCGCTAGTGGCACATCATACTCATCAATTAGAACAATAACTTGCTGACCATAATATTTCTCGAGTAATATTGTAAGCTTACGCAAACTACCTATAAGTGTACTTTTTGTCATATGCTCATCAAGAAGTGCCTCCAAACGTGTTTTATCAAATTTTGTAAGCTTATCACTTTCCAATAAGAACTGAAAACGACCAACTTCCTCATTGATCACACTCACCAACAGCGCATAAGCATCCTTATAAGATCTTGCGTTAACTCCCTTTAAGCTGATCGATACCACAGGAAACTTTCCCATATAATTTTGACATAGCCCATGATTTTCAGCAATAGAAAGACCTGAAAACAGCGCACTGTTTGTACCGATTTCAAAAAAATGTCGAAGCATGCTCATATTCAATGATTTTCCAAAGCGACGTGGGCGTGTGAATAATGTAACGAAACAGCCATCTTCTAAAATCTGTCTTATCACATCAGTCTTGTCCACATAGTAATATCCTTCTGTTCTGATCTTTTTGAAATTTTCAATTCCAATCGGAAGCCTTAAGTGTGCCATTTAAATCTCCTTTCGATAATTCACTGCCATAATATGTTATGTATATGATACCATGGAACTAATTTTGTTACAAGTTTCTTTTTCTATAGTAAAACCGCCATGCAATCAGCTTTTACACTTATCGCACGGCGGCTTTCTCTTTAGTATCTTTGCAATCTTTTCTCTTTTGTAATCTAGGGCAGTCTTTTGTATCTTTGCATTAATTTTCTTTTGAAGGCATCCACTTTTGTACTTTTAGAAAACGCTTTTCTTTGGTACATTGTAAATCATCTTTTGTAAAAGCTATCCTTTGTACTTATGAATTTTATCTTTTGTAAAAATCATCTTTCGTACAGGTTGTCTTTTGTAGGGTGATCCTGTATGGTTTCGTCATCTTTTGTATCTTGCTGCCCTGTTTCGTCAAAAGGTGATTCCTTTCGACAAAATTATCATAGCACACTTTTTACACTTTGTCATTAAATTCGTCGTTCAATCAGCAACTTTTTTATATCTTCTTCGATATAGCCATTTCCCGCTATAATGTCAGACGGTGCCATAGCGTTTGCACTGCTTCCTTTTATATCAATCACTCGTCCGCCTGCTTCCTCGACAATAATTTTTCCTGCTGCAAAATCCCATGGCTTTAAATTTCGCTCAAAGTATGCCTCGACGCGTCCACAGGCAACATATGCCAGATCAACGGATGCTGCTCCCATACGGCGAATATCCACACAGTGCTCATAAATACAGCGGATTGCATTAAAATTTTCCCCGGTGAGATCACGGTGATATGGGCTTGTTCCAACGGCAACAAGACTGTCCTCTAATTTCTGTGTATCACTTACATGAATCGGCTTTCCATTACAGAACGCGCCTTTTCCCTTCTGTGCCCAGAAAATTTCATCAAGAAATGGCTGATAGATCACGCCGAGTGTCACCTGCCCCTGTTCACACAAGCCTAAGGACAATGCACTATCCTTAAAGTCATGAATCAAATTTGTCGTGCCGTCTACTGGATCTAGAATCCAAACTGCACCGTTAAAATCAATGTCACTGTTATCCTTTTCCTCGCCCATGAACTGTACATCCAGCCATCGCTTTGACAGCTCGTTTCGCATATATTCCTGCACACGGATATCTACCTGCGTAACAAAATCTGCACGTCCCTTCACAGTTACATGCTCTGCCTCTGTGTGATTTAAAAACATCGGCTTTACGCTTTTTACTAGTTCAATGAGTTCGTTTATATCAATCTGCATCTTTTAGTCTGTCCTTTCTTATTTAATTACTTCCTGTTACTTTTTATCAGTTTGCTGTCTTTTATTTCCTGCTCTTATATTGATGCTGCGCGTTTATTTTGTCACTTTTCGGGAGATTCTAAATTGTAACTATTTTACACTTCTACGAAAGGATTCCACCTATGAGACAAAATTTTATCCGCTGCGGCCTTACCGGCCTTTTCATTGAAATCTTCTTCACCGGAATGGGTGCTCTTTTTGCTCGCGACTACAGCATGACTGGTCACTCTTCTATTATAATGTTTCCCATTTATGGATCTGCTGCTTTCATTGAACCTATCTGGCGCCGGCTTTGCAACAAGCCAATCGTGCTGCGCGGTCTAATTTACACCATTTGTATATATGCTGTGGAATATACATCTGGCCTACTTCTTCGCACACTCGGCATCTGCCCGTGGGATTACACTGGTGATCCTACAAATATAAATGGACTGATACGCCTTGACTTTGCACCATTTTGGTTTATCGCAGGACTTATCTTTGAGCGAATTATTATTTTAAATGACCTTAAATCTAAGCCACTTTCCTCTCACAAAACGAATTGTAAAGATAACGCCTCTTACTCCCCAGTCTGCGAACATTCCGTACCAAACACCAATCGGACCTGTCTTTACGACACGCATCAAAAAGATAGAAAGTGCTACACGGCACAGCCACATCGTCAATGTCGCAGTAATCATTGAAAATCGCACATCACCTGCTGCGCGAAGACCATTTGGCGGTGTAAATGAAGGTACCCAAAGAAGAGGCTTTACAATCGTGATGGCAAGAATCATCTGCATACAAAGCGCGGTACTCTCTTCACTCATGCCTGCCAGTACAGTAACCGGCCGCGCCGCAATATACACAAGAATACAGCTTATAATCATCGCAACCTCTGCATAACCGGCAAGCTTCACTATGTAATATTTTGCCTCTTCCTGCCGTCCTGCACCAATGCTTTGGCCAACAACCGTCATTAATCCAATACCTATTCCGACTGCTGCCATTCCATTTACATTTTCGAAAATGATTGTCATCGCCTGTGCTGCGATTGCTGCTGTTCCAAGTGATGATACTGTAGACTGAATTGCAAGTTTTCCAAACTGGAACATTCCATTTTCTATACCTGACGGAACACCGATTGCAAGAATCTTCACTATCAGATTCAAGTCTGGGCGAATAGAAAAATAATTCTTAAGCTGAATTGCATAGCCTGGCTTTCTCAGTGCGTAGAAAACAACAAACGCACACAATGCTCGTGAAATCAATGTGGAAACAGCTGCTCCTGCTGCGCCCATCTGTAAAACAAAAATAAACAATGTATTTCCAACAATATTAGCTACATTTGCGATCAGTGCTGTTTTCATTGTAAACTTAGAATTTCCGCATGCACGATAAAATGCTGCGCCTGCCTGAAACAATGCTATAAACGGATATGAAAGCGCCGTAATCAGAAAATACATCTGAGCGTTAGTCATAACAGCTTCTTCGACACTTCCGAATATCAAATGAAGCAGCGGCTTTCGAAAGCCAACGCCAATAATCATAATAACAGATGAAATCACTACTACAGTAAGCACAATCTGTTTGGCAGCATCATTACAGCCTTTTTCATCTTTTCGTCCCAAATACTGTGAGCAGATGATTGCCGCACCTGCTGCCATCGCCGCAAATACCTGAAGTACCAGGTTGTTTATCGAATCAACAAGCGAAACGGCTGAGATAGCCTCTGCTCCGACACGGCTGACCATAAGTGTATCAACCATTCCCATCAAAGAGTTTAACATCTGCTCAATAATTAAGGGAATCAGCAGCATCCACAGCGCACGCCGCGGAAACAGCAAATTCCCATAATCAATCTTACTCTTATCGTAAAAAATATTTTTCATACTGTTATCTGCCTCCTGTGGTTATCAAATTTATCGTAACACCACAAAGCAGAAATTACAAGTTAGTTTTGTATGTAAAATCCATCTTTCAAGGATTATACAAACTTTTTGCAAAATATACATCCTATTTTATACAGCACTGCTGTGCGCCAAGAAAATTCAGCCAACCTCTCTTTGAAGGATCTCTGTCAGCGCATTCTGGCTGCTTGTATGACAGCGCACAATATTAGCATTACATTTTTCTGCCTCTGTCACAGCGCAGTGAACCATTTTGTGAGAAACAGTATTGGTAAATAAAATCAGCAAATCAGGGCTTCCAATCTGACCACTCAAATTTGCAGACATCTGCGTAAACACCTTTGCCTTACATTTAAAATCCTTACAAATTTTCTTATACTGACTTACCATACGGTCATGACCACCAACAATAACAACACTCATTAAAACACTCCTTTCAAAATGCAAAATATTCTGATATAAACGATAAACTCTATTGATACTCAATAGCTTGCTTTTCTCATATGTTAGTTATTTCTAACTTATGTTAAGTTTACCTTATTTTGCCATACGCGTCAATGCTGTTATTGAGTTTTTTTCTCATTTTAATCCTGTTGCTTTCGTTATTTTAAACCTATTGACATAGTAGGTTTATGGTGCTATAATCCCCGTAAATAAAATATGTCCATAAAAGGAGGATACTGCCATGATTTACACATCTGCTGACCAGCTTATCGGAAAGACCCCTCTGCTGGAACTAACTCACATTGAAAAGGAACTCGGCCTGCAGGCCAGACTGCTCGCTAAGCTTGAGTATTTTAACCCAGCCGGATCTGTAAAAGATCGTGTTGCTAAGGCTATGCTTGATGACGCCGAAGCAAAGGGTATTTTAAAGCCTGACACTGTAATCATTGAGCCAACTTCCGGAAATACTGGAATCGGATTAGCAAGCGTTGCCGCAGCCAGAGGATATCGTCTGATCATAGTTATGCCTGATACAATGTCCATTGAGCGCCGTCAGCTAATGAAGGCATATGGTGCAGAGCTTGTGTTAAGTGATGGTTCTAAAGGCATGTCTGGTGCGATTGCAAAAGCTAATGAACTTGCAAAGCTCTATCCAAACAGCTTTATTGCTGGTCAATTTGTTAATCCGGCAAATCCAAAAGCTCATTTTGAGACAACTGGTCCAGAAATTTACGAAGATACCGAAGGCAACGTTGATGTGTTTGTTGCCGGTGTCGGCACAGGCGGTACAATCACAGGTGTTGGCAAGTACTTAAAGTCCAAGAAACCGTCTGTAAGAATCGTTGCTGTTGAGCCAGCATCTTCAGCAGTCCTGTCCACTGGAAATGCAGGTCCTCATAAAATTCAGGGTATTGGTGCTGGCTTTATTCCAGAGGTGCTTGACACTTCCATTTATGATGAAATCATTGCTGTATCTAATGATGATGCATTTACAACAGGAAAGAGCCTTGGAAAGAAGGAAGGCATCCTTACTGGTATCTCCTCCGGTGCTGCTCTGTGGGCAGCTATTGAGATTGCAAAACGGCCTAAGTCAAAGGGTAAGACAATTGTTGTGCTACTTCCTGACACTGGTGATCGCTACCTTTCAACTCCACTTTTTGCTGATTAATTTTAAAAAAAGTCCGCCGCACCTGCATAACAGGTACGGCGAACTTTTCTTTTATAAGGAAGATTTACTACTAAAAGCTATTTTACTCAGCTGCTTTCTGTGCTTCTGGCAGTCTTGTGGTATTTCCATCCTCAAATGCAGCCTTACGCTCTTCAGTGATATCTGCAAATCCTGCATCATTGAAATCATCGGTATACTGCTGATACTTCTCGTCAAACTCTTCCGGTGTACACATGGTCAAAGTATCACGTGCTTCCTTGTACAGAGTAACTAATGTCTGCTGATACTCGGAAGTATTCTCCATAGAAGATGCATACAGACAGTCAGCAACTGCATACTTTTCAGCGATTTCCTGTCTTGCATAGTAGAAGTCGATTACATCCTGAGTGAAATCCTGCGGCAGATTGTGCGGTGTTGTTGCATAGATAACATCCTCGATAGTACCTGCTGCCTTAGATGCTGTCTCACAGCTCCAGTAATCACCGCTGCTGTTGTAGCCCTGCTTGTAGTCTCCGCTGTAATCAGCTACAGATACTGGCAGACCATCTTCATTGTAGTTGAAGTTCTCACCCTCAATACCATACTGCATAGTAAAGAGTACATCATCGTTGCACATCCACTCAAGATACATCCATGCTGCCTTTAACTCATCCTCTGTTGCAGATGATGAGAAGCCTACCATCATACCAAATGGGTTATTTGAACGATAAGCAGGAGTAACAGTGATTCCATCCGCTGCTGTATCATCCTCAGTAACAACTGGATAAATAGCTAGCTCAGCATCTGGGTTTGTCTCATAGAAGGAAGTCAGTACAGGCATATCAGAGCTGATGTAGCATCCATATGAATATGCATCACCGTTGATGAAGTTTGCCTTTGCTGTCTCGCCATCGATCAGGTAATACTCTGGATCTGTAATTCCGTTATTGTAATCCTCGTTTGCTCTCTTTAACAGGTTATAGTTTGCATCAGTTCCAAGTGCCGGGATGTTATAGTCACCATACATAGCCCAGTCAAGCTCGTTAAACGGATACTCACGATATGCATGGTTCTGATCAGAACCAAGACCTGTGATCATAGTACCACCGCCTGGATGCTCGCAAAGACCAGCCTCCTGGATCTTCTTCATTGCATCAAGATACTCGTCACGCTTTGTTGGAACATGATCATAACCAACCTGCTTTAACCAGTCCATACGAACAAATGTCTGCCATGTATAGTTGATGTTGTAATTCGGATTAGATGCCAGTGCGAAATAAGTCTCATCACCGATTGTAGTATATGGAATCTGTCCGTCTGCCTCCATGCGAGCATAGTAGTTTGGAGCTACCTCTTTGAATGCATCCATATCAAAGGAAGTTAAATATCCGTCATTTACCCATGTGGACAGCTTCGGATAATCGTACTCCATAAGAATTGTCGGAAGATTCTGATCAGCTGCAAGAAGTGCATAGCTTGTCATAACATCAGTTCTTGTGATCGGAACATACTCAACAGTGATGTTATACTTATCACCGAAGTTTTCCTGAATCCACTGTGTCCAGTAGTTGTTTGTTACATCCGGAACGCCCTCAACACCTCTGTCATAAACTGGAACACGTAAAGTTACATTCTCTGCAAATGGCTCCCAGTTATTCTCTACCTGATCTGACTCAGCTGCCTCACTGCCAGCCTCGGTAGCTGCCTCTGTGCTTGTCTCCTCAGCCATAACTGGAAGTGCGCCAAAAGCCATGATTCCTGCGAGGGAAATTGCTGCAAATTTTCTCATAATCGAACTTCTCCTTTCTCCTAAGATAGCTTACTACATCTTTCAGCCATCTTTTTCTCATGTCTACATAGTAGAACGATTATGAAAATGATTCTACTTACTTTTTTATTGTTTTCTCCTAATTATGACCTTTTAACTATAATGTTCATTTTAGAATCATATTTTTATTATATTATTCACAACGTTAATATTCTTTACTTGATCCATATTAACGATTTTACTTTATTTTTTCTCTTATTTACCATTTTTATTGACAAAATAAGACAGCAGACATTTTATTGTCTGCTGCCCTGTCTCAAAATCTTATCTCTTAGCGAACTGCTTATTTTTATTGATTTTCCTCATGAAGAAGAGGCTTCATGCTCTCCATCGCAATTAAAAGTGTTGATGTATTATGCAAAAGTGCTGATGTAGTTGGCTGCAAAACACCTGCAATACCTCCCGCAATAAGTGCTGAGTTAAATCCCACTATTACCTTATAATTGCGATAAATACGCTTCATCAATCTCTTTGACAGCTTGCGAAGTGTTACAACCTCAAACAGATCCTCTGCTGCTATTGTAACATCAGCGATTTCACGCGCTAATTCTGCACCATCGCTTATAGCAATGCCTACATCGGCAGCAGAAAGCGCCGGTGAATCATTTACACCATCTCCAACCATAATGACCTTTCGTCCTGCTGCCTTTTCCTGTTCAACAAAACGGGCCTTATCTTCTGGAAGTACCTCTGAAAAATACTGATCAACGCCAACTCTGCCTGCAATTGCTCTGGCGGTTCGATCACTATCTCCCGTCATCATTACTACCTTAGAAATTCCGCTTTCCTTCAGCGCACGAATCGCATCAGCGGCCTCCTCACGGAGCGGATCTTCAATGCAGATTACTGCAGCAAGTTCACCTTCAATTGCAAGATACAGATGAGAATACTCCAGCGGAAGCTGTTCAAACAACTTCTCCTTGCCTTCTGGAATATGACACTTTTCATCCTCAAAAACAAAGTGATGACTTCCAATAATTGTCTTTTTTCCTTCAAGCTGCGTTGAAATACCATGTGCCACAATATACTCTACTTTTGAATGCTTTTCCTCATGGTCAAGACTCTTTTTCTTTGCAGCATCCACAACAGCCTTTGCCATAGAATGAGGAAAATGTTCCTCCAGACATGCAGCCGTGCGAAGCAGCTCATCCTCAGAATCACCATTAAATGAAACAACCTTCACAACAGTCGGCTCTGCTTTTGTCAGCGTACCAGTTTTATCAAATACAATCGTATCTGCATCTGCTATACTCTCTAAAAACTTTCCGCCCTTTACATTGACGTTACGGTTTCTTGCCTCTTTAATTGCGGACAACACTGCAATTGGCATTGAAAGCTTTAGCGCACAGCAAAAATCTACCATCAACACAGAAGTAGCTTTTGTCAGATTTCTAGTAAAGAGATAAGTCAGTCCCGTTGTCAGGAAGGTATACGGAACAAGCTTATCTGCAAGGCGCTCTGCCTTTCCTTCCATAGAGGATTTTAATTTTTCTGACTCCTCAATCATAACAACAATCTGCTCATAACGGCTCGCACCGCCAAGCTTTTTGACGTTAACTGTCAGCTCACCCTCCTCAAGAACTGTTCCTGCATACACAGTTGTTCCTGCATATTTTCTAACTGCTGCAGACTCGCCTGTCATAGACGCCTGATTCACCATGCCTTCTCCGCTCTCAACTGTTCCATCAAACGGAATGACATTGCCCATATGAATTACAATCTTATCATTTTCTTTGATCGTAGACGCATCAACAAGAACCTCCTGCTCACCGGCAATCATCCATACCTTAGATACATTTAAAGACATGCTTCTTGCAAGATCGCCAACAGATTTTTTGTGAGTCCACTCCTCTAAGATCTCTCCAATTCCAAGAAGGAACATGACAGAGCTTGCCGTAGACACATCACCTCTTGCAATGGAGATGGTAATCGCAGTCGCATCAAGCACTGGAACCTCAAGCTTTCCCTTTGCAAGTGTTTTTACACCCTTCCAGATATAAGGAATCGCTGCTGCAAGTGTAATGCATGTACGTATTGGTGCCGGCACAAACAAATTCTTTGTGCAGCGCCAAACAACCGTTCCAACAAGCTTATCCCAATACTCGTTGTTCAGTGTTCTTCCCGAATGTGCCAGATAGCTTTCTGGTGCCTCAATCTCGTCTACATGGCACTTTCTTAAATAGGAAAGAACTGTTGCTCTGTCAATCTTATAGCAAAGGACCACATCAGCGGTACGTTCATTGACGCGCACTGAAGTGATCCCCTCCTTATTAGACAGAGCATACTCGAGCAGATCAGCTTCCTTTGCCGTCATGTGCTTCATAATGGCACGGACACGGATTCTGCCCTTTATTTCATGCTTTATCTTAAATTTCATTATTCAGCCTTCTCTTCTGTCTCGTTTTTTTCTGCCTCTGCTGTCTCTTCTGCCTCATCCTGACCTTCAGCCTCTGCTGCTTCGTTTGCTGCTGCGAGATCATCATTAATCTGCTGTGCTCCGGCATAAATATCCTGTGCATTTTCCTGAATATTTGATACTACATCTAATACACAATCCTTTGCGCGAAGTACTGCTGCTGTAACCTTTGTATATACATTCTTTGCATCCTTGCTTGAAAGTGCCTTAATACCTGCTGTTCCAAACAGAACACCAGCTGCAAAAATACCACCTTTTTTGTAATCTAAATCACGTAAACTCATAGCTATATCCTCCTATTCGGTATCTATGTAAAAAGCAGGCAAAGTTTCATTCTTTGCCTGCTCTTTATTATAAAGAATATGTGTAATAATTTCTACCATCTTAATGATAAAGTTTATCATTAAGAGCTTTTTTTTCAATTAAGCCAGACCAACTTATGCCGGATTGATACTGCGAATCGCCTGCTTATCTTTGTAACCACATACGGAAAGTCCCGCCTGTATGATTTGATTCCACGCCTTTTGTGTAAGCACGATACTTGAATTATCATCAAATTCAATTGTGCATGCATGCTTTCCACTTTTCTGCGCGTCATCTTCTAATTCATCACAAGGCTGTATACAGGAAACCCTATACATGTTGCGGCGATTAATTGCTCCGATCTCCTCAAGCATGTTAATCATACGGTAAACTGTTGCTGAGCCAATGCTTGGATCAATCTTCGATGCCTTGTAATAAATCTCTTTGCAACTTGAACAATCCCCGTCCAGTATAATATCAAGCAACACCATCCGCTGTTTAGTGATCCTGCATCCTCGCTGTCTGAGTCTGTTTAAGATCGCATCTTTTTGCATATTTCTTTGCTGCATAGGCTGCTCCATTCTTTTTTGCTCAGTGGCAATGTCCTCCACAGTGCTTGCAGTCGCCTCCGCACTGGAGTGACTTTCCTGCTTTTTTATCCTTTACCATACTGCGAACAATCAGTCCAACCACACCTACTACTACAACTCCTACAATTACTGTTCCCATAAGATACCTTACCTTTCAAACACATACACTCTTGTTACCAACTATTACTTTACGGCTGCAACCTCAAGAGTCTTGCTCTCCTTATATGGTCTGAACAACAGATAAATAAATGCAACGATAATTACAAATGCAACTACTGTTCCAACACCAAAACCGGCACCTGTAAAGAGACTGCCAATCTGATTGATTACTAAAGCTACCAGATAAGCAAATCCACACTGATATCCAATTGCAATCCAGAACCACTTTGTATTATTCATCTCTCTCTTAATTGCACCCATTGCTGCGAAACACGGAGCACACAGCAAATTGAATGCCAAAAATGCGTAACCACTTACTGCTGTAAAGGAAGCTGCCATTGCTGCATAGACACTTACGCCTTCCTGTCCGCCATACAAGATACCCATTGTACCAACAATGTTTTCCTTTGCTACAAGACCTGTAACAGATGCAATAGTTGCCTGCCAGTTGCCAAATCCCTGCGGAATAAAGATCCAGCTGATTGCCTTACCAATAGTTGCAAGGATACTTGAATCAATCTGATCTTCCTCAAGCATCTGGAATGCACCATCAACAAATCCAAAGTAAGTAGTAAACCAAATTACGATAGTGGAAAGAAGGATGATTGTACCAGCCTTCTTGATGAAGGACCATCCACGCTCCCACATGCTTCTAAGAACGCTGCCTACTGTTGGCATATGGTAAGCCGGAAGCTCCATAACAAACGGAGCCGGATCTCCAGCAAATAACTTTGTCTTCTTTAAGATGATACCAGAGCAGATAATTGCTGCGATACCAAGGAAATAAGCTGACGGAGCAACCCAAGAAGCACCGCCGAAGATAGCACCTGCAACCATTGCGATAAACGGAAGCTTTGCACCACACGGAATGAAGGTAGTTGTCATAATGGTCATCTTGCGGTCTCTGTCATTCTCGATAGTACGTGAAGCCATGATTCCAGGAACACCACATCCAGAACCGATTAACATCGGGATAAATGACTTACCAGAAAGACCAAACTTTCTAAAGATACGGTCCATGATGAATGCGATACGAGCCATGTATCCGCATCCTTCAAGGAAAGCTAAGAAGATGAACAAAATCAAGATCTGTGGAACGAAACCAAGTACAGCTCCTACACCGGCTACGATACCATCCATGATCAGACCTCTTAACCAGCCTGCACAATTTGCTGCATCAAGAGCAGACTCCAAAAATGCCGGGATACCAGGAATCCAGATGCCATAATCGGCATTATCAGGAGCGGTTGCATTCCACTTTTCATAAACTTCTACTGCTGCCTTTAAATCAGCGCCATTAGCAGTCTCATCTTCCTCTGCCATGGTTTCCTCATCCTGAACAACGTAAGTTACTTCTGCGTCATCTGCTACTGTTGCTGCATAAGCTTTTACAGCTGTGATTGCTGCCTCTGGATCATAATCCTCTGATTCAGCATCTACTGCTGCTGCCAGTTCCTCATCACCAGACTCATCAACGAATGCATTAATGATTGTCTCTGCATCGCCATACTCACCAGCATCTTCTTCATATGCACTGCGGCCAATTCCTGCCAGATACCAACCATCGCCAAATACTCCATCATTTGCCCAGTCAGTTGCAATGGTTCCAACTGTTGTTACTGATACATAATATACAATATACATGATAACAGCAAAAATTGGAAGAGCCAGAAAACGATTCGTTACAATACGGTCAATCTTATCGGAAAGCGTCAGCTTCTTGCCGCCATGTGCCTTTTTACAGCACTCACCGATAATAGATGAAATGTATGTATAACGCTCATTTGTGATAATACTCTCAGTATCATCATCAAATGCATCCTCCATGCGGCTGATCTCATCAGAAACATCCGGAACAGACTTCATCTGAGCTGCAATCTTATCATCCTTCTCAAGAAGCTTGATTGCAAAGAAGCGCTTCTGCTCATCCTTGATTCCAGTCAGCTTATTCTCAACAGCTGCAATAATGTCCTCTGCTTCCTTTGAAAACTCATGTACCGGCTTGCTTAATGTTTTTTTCTTTGCAAGCTCAACTGCCTTGTTTGCTGCTTCCTTAATACCATCACCCTTTAATGCTGAAATCTCAACAACAGGGCATCCAAGCTTCTTGGACAGCTTATCAACATTAATCTGATCACCGCTCTTGCGAACAAGATCCATCATATTGATTGCCATAACTACTGGAATACCAAGCTCCATGATCTGTGTAGACAAATACAGATTTCTCTCAATATTAGTACCATCTACGATATTTAAAATCGCATCTGGTCTGTCTGTGATCAGATAATTTCTTGCTACAACTTCCTCAAGTGTATAAGGGGATAATGAATAAATACCCGGAAGATCCATAATTGTAGCTTCCTTATCCCACTTTAACTTACCTTCCTTCTTCTCAACTGTAACACCTGGCCAGTTTCCTACAAACTGATTGGATCCTGTCAGCGCATTAAAAAGTGTTGTTTTACCACAGTTGGGATTACCTGCTAATGCAATCTTAATTGACATTACAAACCTCCTGTTTTCTCGCCTTTTTTACTATTTTGCAAATGCTACTTTGATTTGTCACGGCTGATTTCTAATCGCTTATGCTCATTTTTATTAGTATAAGCTAACCTTTAGGTAAAAAAAATTATTCTACCTCAATCATCTCAGCATCTGCCTTACGCAGTGATAACTCGTATCCTCTTACAGTTACCTCTACCGGATCACCAAGCGGTGCTACCTTTCTTACATAGATCTCAACGCCCTTTGTGATTCCCATATCCATGATACGGCGCTTCACCGGGCCTTCACCTGTCAGCTTCTTTACCTTTACAGTCTGACCGATGCTTGCATCCTTCAGTGTTTTCATATCAAACCCCTTTCCGCGACCTGATATATAACAGGTGCACATTGTTTCTCTTAGGAAACCAAGATTTTACCGGCCATGTCCTTGCCAATCGCAACTCTTGAATCCTTTACGTTGACAATCAGATTACCCTGAATCTCAGAAATAACCGTAACAATTGCGCCGACAACAAACCCTAGTCTCTCCAGAAACAATCTGGTTTCCTCCTTGCCGCCAATCTTGCATATTACATTCTCCTTGCCCTCTGGAGCCATCGATAATGGCATAGCACATACCTCTCTTTCTTTTATTTCTTATACTTGATAACATTTATCATTTCCTATCGCAAATTAGTATACTCAAACCCTCATTAGATGTCAAGAACTTTTTTTAGATTTTTTCAAAAAAAGCTGTGGCTTATCACCACAGCTTTTATGACACTTCAAGTCACTTAGGTTTAATCTTAATTTTGCTTTGCTTACTCTGCGTTCAAATACTCACCAGGTGTCTCAGAGAGTGCCGTCACACCATCACGGCAGATCTTAACATAGAAGCCCTTATATGGCTTTTCGTAATTCTTTACTGCATCTTTAATCTGCAGACGGCCGTTATTTTGTGAGAATACATATGCATTGTAGCCGCCCTTTTTATAGGCGAAGCTCTCACCATCGTCCTGATAATGAATATAATTTCCAATGCCCGGGTAAACTGCAAGTGTCAAGTCTTCCACTTCCTTTTCACCAACATACTGCATTAAAGGATAAAGCGGCAGCACAGCACCTGCGCGTACAAACAGCGGCATAGTATCTAACGGTGCCTTCTTTGTAATATACTGACCACCCTTATACTTTTCTCCTGTCCAGAAATCGTACCACATCGCACCCTCTGGCAGATAGACAAGACGCATAGTTGTTCCCTGTGTTACAACTGGAGCAGCAAGCAGCCACTCACCTACCATAAACTCATCATTTATTTCGTAAGTTTCTGCATCCTTTTCGAAATTTAACATAAGAGGACGCATAATAGGAAGGCCTGTCTGCTCACTTTCAAAGAAGCAATCGTAGATATATGGAAGCAAGTGATATCGAAGCTCTACATACTTGCGGTAAATCTCTAAAAGCTCCTTATCAAACTGCCACGGCTCCTGTCTTCTCGTACCCTGTGCGCTATGATTTCTGAAAAACGGTGACAAACATCCAACCTGAACCCAACGTGCCAAAAGTTCTTTTGTTGTATCTGCACCAAAGCCGCCTACATCTGTTCCGGCATATGAAAATCCAGAAAGGCCAAGATTACAAAGCTGCGGAATCGCCATCTGTAAATGTGCCCAAATACTTTGGTTATCGCCTGTCCATACAAGCGCATAACGCTGCGTTCCGGCATATGCTGCACGTGTGATTATAAATGGTCTGCGGCCATCATATTTTAACCATCCATCCTTTGTTGCCATTGCCATACAGTGACCATAGATGTTATGAGCATCCTTATGAAGAATTACTGTATCGTCCTCATCTGCAAATTGTACATCATCAGGCAGTGGACCTTTAAAGCTCGCAGGCTCATTCATATCGTTCCATACACCGCGAACACCCATATCAATTAAAAATTTCTGCTTGTCTGCCCACCAGCTGCGTACCTTTGGATTAGTAAAGCTTGGGAAAACAGCATCACCTGGCCATACCTCGTTCACATAAAGCTCATTCTCTGCTGAGAAGGCAAAATAGCCGTTCTTAATTCCCTCCTCGTAAACATCGTAGCCATCTTCTTTTTTGACACCTGGATCAATAATAGTAACTGGCTTATAGCCCATCTCAGTCAACTTCTGTAATGTCTTTTTAGGATCCTTATAATTTTTCCGATTCCATGTAAATACCTTAAAAGCATCCATGTAGTCGATATCAAAATGAATACTGTCGCATGGAATACGGCATTGACGCATCTTTTCTGCAACATCCATGATATCATCCTCGGTAATATATCCCCAGCGTGACTGATGATATCCAAGCGTCCACTTCTGCGGAAGCGCAGTGCGTCCTGTCAGTCCTGTGTACGCACCTAAAATATCACGCATTGTCTCGCCTGCAATAAAATAGTAGTCTAAATCGCCGCCGTCTGCTGCAAAATAATAGCGCTCTGCCTCTTCCTTTCCCATATCAAAATAAGACTTTGACGTATTGTCAAGAAAAATTCCATATGTAAAATGAGGACGCATTGAAATAAAGAACGGAACAGACTTATAAAGACTTGGGAAAAAATCTGCATGCGTATCTGGAATGTCGCTGTTCCACATTTCATAAGCGTAGCCTCTTTTATCAAGAAAGCCAGTCTTATCGCCAAGACCATAGATATGCTCCTTTGTATGAAGCATACGCACAACTTCAAATGTATGATCTGACTGCTTTTTTGGCAGCTCATGACCTTCCTTTGCCAGTAATTCGGCCTGCTGTGCTGTAATCTCCTGCTTCTTTGTTGTTCTTTCGGTCTGCTCAGAGATCATTCGGCCATCTGGTGTCAAAAAATCAACCTGAAACTCATCTCTTACGCGAACAAGAAGCTTCTTTGTTTTAATTGTAATAAACTCTTTTTGCTGACGTGCCTGAAAATCAACCTTCTTTGGTTCCTGCACAACTGCCCTTGATGGTCTGTGCTTTTCTTCCATCGAGCTGTATACTCGCACAATGCGGTCTGTAATAAAGGAAATTCTTCCCTCTTTATGTTCAAACTTTACCGTTACGCCTGTGGCATCTGGTTCAAATGACAAAAGCCTGCCAAACATAATGCTCCTCCTTTAACATTTTTGCATCACATGGATTGCTTTTTATTTTTTTCAGTATATCATAATTTTGTAAGCATGTACAGCAATTGTGATGACTGTAAATTACAAAAACATACCTCAATTTTGCATCCGTATTTCATTTGGATAATTTTATGATATGCTAGTCACAGCACTACAAAAATTTACTTTGAATGTTAAGAGGAGGAATTATGAGTTTAGTTGTACAAGATCTTTCAAAAAAATACGGAACGCGAACCGTTGTTGATCACTTAAGCTTTGAGATGAATCATCCGGGTGTCTATGCACTTCTTGGAACAAACGGAGCAGGAAAAACGACTTCCATCCGCATGATGCTTGGCATGCTTTCACGTGACAGTGGAACTGTCACATGGAATGGAAAGCCGCTTGATATAAATAACTGCAATGTAGGATATCTGGCAGAGGAGCGCGGCTTGTATCCTAAATATACTATTATGGATCAGCTTATGTATTTTGCCGCCCTGCGCGGTGTATCAGCTTCTGAAGCAAAAAAGCGAATCCACTACTGGGCAGAGCGCTTTGATATTATTGAATATCTTTATCCGCAGGAATATGCTGATATTCAGGCAAAAAAAGCACGCATGAATGAGGAAGCTTCACCAAAGAAAAAAGGCTTATTTGGAAGCAGTAATCAGAGAAAAAAGCGCATTGCACCAAAGACAGCTGATCAGCTTTCAAAAGGAAATCAGCAAAAAATTCAGATGATTGCAACTCTTATTTCTGACCCGGAGCTTCTTATTCTTGACGAGCCGCTTTCTGGTCTTGATCCTGTCAATACTGATTTGTTTAAGGATATCATTCACGAGCAGATCAATAAGGGCAAATATCTGATTATGTCTGACCATCAAATGTCCACCATTGAGGAGTTTTGTACTGATCTTACAATACTTGATCACAGCAAAACGATTCTTTCTGGTAACTTAAATACGATCAAGAAAAGTTATGGACGTGTTCACCTGTTTCTAAAGACAGAATCCGATATCACCTCATATATCCATGATGCCGGTATTTCGATTCTCTCTGAGTTAGCAGGCGAATATCATTTGAAGGTAACTGGTGAAGCGCAGGCAAATGCACTGCTTGGCACACTTATTCAGGCAGGAATCACAATCGTTACCTTTAATCTTCGCGAACCGTCTCTGCATGAGATCTTTGTAAGTAAGGTAGGTGAGGCACATGAAGAATAATGACAATCTTCGTGGACTGAAAAGCGTATATTCATTTACACTTAGTCAGACCATGAAAAGCAAATCAAATATTGTTTCAATGCTCATTTTATTTGTAATGGCGCTTATTTCACTTCCGCTTCAAAACCTTACCGGAAATAGTGTTTCAATCAGCCCAATTCAAACAGCTTATGTGACAAATGAGAGTGTAACCGAACTTGATTTTGATGCATTGACGGCTCAAAATGCTGCTTTTTCATCTGTTTCATTTGAAACCGCTGAGTTTGACAAAACTTCCTATGCCGATCATTTAGGCGACACTGATGTCTACGTTTATATCAACGCACCAGATAAGAGCGGTGCCTGCACCGTAGAGAGCCATATCGCAGAAAACAGCTCCCTCAAAACAGAGGATCTGGAATCACTTCTGACCGCGATTTCCTCCCAGATGACATCGGAGCGCTTTGCTTCACTTGGCCTGTCCGCACAAAATTCCTACGATGTGGACAGCATGAGCGCCGCTGACTACCTTGATCAGAAAAATGGCACAGAAAGTATTGGCTTTGATGCCAACTTTGCCATCCAGTACGGCTATTCGATCGTAGTTATGATCTTGTGTCTGCTTTCTGCAAGCTTTATCATTCGCTGCATCGTCACTGAAAAGGATTCCAAGCTGATTGAACTGCTGATGGTAAGCGTTTCCCCACTCGCACTTTTACTTGGAAAGATTCTGGCTGTCATGACCTATGTGTTAATCATGATCGCGATGATGGCAATCGGATTTGTTCTTTCCTATGAAATCAGTGTCGAGTATCTTCAGATGGCAAGTCTTAGCACCACACTTTCTCAGATGGGCATTGATCTCTCACAGCTGAATCTAAACTGGGGCACCATTGTAATTGCACTGATCTCACTGCTTCTCGCATTTGCGACCTATGCAGTTCTGTCCGGTCTGATCGGAACCTGCTGCAATACAATGGAGCAGTCTGAGCCAGCGATCATGATTGTAACGCTCCTTATTATGGTTGGTTACATCGTATCCTGCTTAACACCGATTATCTCCAGCAACGCAGTTGCCGCAGCCGTGCTTTCCCTTTGCCCGGTCATCAGCGTATTCTGCGCACCAGTTTCGTATGTGTGCGGAAATATTTCACTGATTGTCCTGATTCTTTCTTGGGTTATTCAGGCAATCATTCTTGTTGCACTGAGCATATTCTGTGCAAAGGTATACCGCGATCTTTTGCTGTACCGCGGCAGCCACATGGGAATTTCTCAGTTGTTTCAAATTTTTAAAAATAGAAAAAAGGAGGGCGCTACATTATGAAATCCTTTTTGAACGGACTAAAGAAGGTCTTTGGCTTTACTGTGCGCCACCGCCTCACAAAGGGCTGGAAGACAGCGACACTTATTGTCATGCTGTTATGCTTTGCGCTCCCGCTCGGAATTATGTCTTTCTTGGAATTCACTCAAAAAAGTGACACACCAAGCGCCGTCATTTCCGACGTATATACAGCTGACCTAACCGATGGAAATGCATTCGACTTTTCCGTTTTCAATATGATTGCAAAATCATCCGGCAACGAAACCTTCGCTTCCATTTCCTATCACAGCTTTGACACCGACGAGGATGCACTCGCCGCTGCCGAAACTGATACTGGCAATGCACTGGTTGTCGTTGTCACCTCCGACGAGGATGGCTTTCACACAAGCGTAATCCTGCCAGAAGCATCTGCCCTCTCCATGGACGATGCCGATGACTACAGCGACTTTTTAAGTCAGATGTTCTCCGTCTTTGCCGTAGCCAAATCAGGTGCATCGATCAGCGATCTCACGGCTCTGGGCGGCATCAGCTATAAATATTCCTATTATGAGAGCCAGAACGGCACAGACACACTTGTAAGTGGCGACGATGCCAACTCCGAGCAGAATGCAGATGCTACCGTTAAAAACGTCTTAGGTTACATGCTTCCATATGTAAACATCATGCTTCTGTATTTCTTGATCCTGTTCTACGGTCAGGGCACCGCAAACTGTGTTGTACTAGAAAAATCCTCTAAGCTTATGGATACGATGCTTGTATCTGTAAAGCCAGAGGCAATGGTTATCGGAAAAGTACTTGCACAGGCATTTACCTGTGTCATTCAAATTGCACTGTGGGTAATCGGACTGTGTGGCGGCTTTGCAGCCGGTATCTGGGCAGTAAAAACAATCAATCCAGATACCACCATGCCGCTCATCCAGATGTTTGGTCATATGGGACTGCTCTCAAGCATCTTTACACCGGTCAACATCCTATTTTTCTTACTCTACTTAGCTGCCGGTCTGCTTCTGTATCTCGCAATAGCCTCAATTGGCGGTGCAATAGCTTCCAAGCAGGAAGACTTAAGCATGACAAACGGTATCTTCGTTATTGTCCTGCTGCTTAGCTTCTTTGCAACACTCGGTACGGGCAGCTTCTCCGGAAACTTTGATTCGATGGGTTCCGTCGGCATCCTCGACTGGATTCCATTTACATCAATCCTTGTTTCACCAAGCCACCTGCTTCTTGGCTCCATTTCCATTGCTGAGGCCTGCGGCTCCCTCGCAGTCGTGGTTATTACCGCCCTTCTTGGCATGGCACTTGCTGGACGCATCTACAAGGCAATGTCCATGTACAAGGGAAATATTCCGAATGCGAAGCAATTATTCGCTATGATTTTCTCGAAGTAAGCCTCGTAACCTAACGGGCGCTAAGATGATGTGCTTTACGAGACGACAAAGTCACTCATCGAAGCGCCTCTTCGTAAAACTTCCGGACCGAATAAAAAAATCCCCCACCTGGCACATCCATGCCAGGCGGGGGAATTTTTTTATTCTTCGTTTGTTACATGAAGCCGGACTAGTGCTCTGCGAAGCTTTGCCTCGGCAATTCTTTGCTCTCTGTCTGAAAGATTTTTCTGATTCAGGCGCTCCTCAGCTCGTTCTTTTGCTTTCTTTGCGCGCTCCTCATCAATCTCTTCCTTCCATTCCCATGTTGTCGCTGCTACCTGGCACTCGCCATTTAACATCGACACCATGCCGCCAATGCAGGCAGCATATCGCTCATGACCATCTGCGAGCGTCACATGAGCCTGACCCATGCCGATTCCGCTGCAGTAATTGATATGACCTGCGCGGATCGCCACATCACCATCAATTGTTCGCAGAAAAATCTGAGATGCCTGATCATCAAACACTTTTCCGTCCATCGTCACTATGCGCAAATGGAATGTGTTCATACAGTTCCTGCCTTTCCAGCCTTTTTAAATACTTCGTCAATAGTTCCTGCAAAGAGGAAGCAGCTCTCCGGGATATCATCGCACTCACCGTCAATAATCATACGGAAACCACGAATAGTCTCCTTAAGCGGAACGTACTGTCCCGGCATACCTGTAAACTGCTCTGCAACAGAAAAGCTTTGTGACATGAAACGCTGCACCTTACGCGCACGGTTTACAGCCAGCTTATCTTCCTCTGCCAACTCGTCCATACCCATGATGGCGATGATATCCTGCAGCTCCTGATAACGCTGTAAGATCTGCTGAACAGCTCTTGCTACCTCATAGTGCTCCTGACCTACCATATCTGGTGTCAGAATACGGCTTGTAGATTCCAGAGGATCAACAGCCGGATAAATACCCTGACTTGCGATATCACGGGAAAGAACCGTTGTCGCATCCAGATGGGTAAATGTAGTTGCCGGAGCCGGGTCAGTAAGGTCATCGGCAGGCACATATACAGCCTGAACAGAAGTAATAGAACC